>Ga0116227_10014635_pt1 | contig 11880 bp, 11 predicted proteins | sample S1TSphgellanicum_FD_89693 | JGI IMG/M metagenome (GOLD analysis project Ga0116227, IMG submission 89693) | Host-associated microbial communities from peat moss isolated from Minnesota, USA - S1T2_Fb - Sphagnum magellanicum MG | ecosystem: Host-associated > Plants > Peat moss > Unclassified... | reverse complement strand
TTTGCATGGATGTATTTCCATGATTAGGGTTGTTTTGCATGTGTTGTATTCAAATAGGGTGAAAGCAAGCTAAGGTGGACCAAAAGTGGCATGATAGAAGTCCATTTTTGCACAATTTTTAGTGTTATCAAAACTTTCACAATAAATATGTAAACCAAAATTCATTCTTTTACAAGAATTATTTTTTGCCCTCCTTTCCTAATACATTATTGAATACTTTGAAGGTGAAATTTTTTTAAGGTGTACCAAAATCTTGTTATAATGTCACCCTTTTTTGTCCTTTAATCCTAGTCCTTTTTTACCATGTAAAGACACATTTATGGATGATTATGGTGGAATCTAAAATTGTAATGGTCTAAAATATCGTCCTTTTGAAAATTTTGATAACTTTTGATTCATTATTTTTTATGAGGATCAAAATATAAGGTAAAAAAATACTACAATAAGGACTAGGCCATTTTCATCCTATGTGGTACACCTTAAAGAATTTTCACCCTTGAATGAAAATATTTCCATCAAATTCAAATTTTTGGCATTTAAAATGGGAAAATTAATTATGGGCCTTTCAAAAGTACCTAAATGTTTATTCCCATTTGTAATGACATCCCCAATAAGTCCAAATAAGAATTTTTTTTTCATTTTCATCATACAACTTATGATAGAATACCATAACATATTTCATTTAACATTCCAAGAATTATGAGTCCATTTTAAAATGTTTATGGACTATGACACAAAATGAAACACAAATTTAAAAGTCCCCAAAGACCAAAAGATGGTCATTTGGTTTTTATTATTTTGTTATTAGCTAGTATAACAATGTATATTATAAATATGAGTCGCTTTTTATAAATTTCCTTATTAATTGGAGTTAGAAGACATTGCCATAATAAGAGGTATTGGATATTTGTTTTGCGATGTGCAAAAATGGAAAATGTAGTCTATTTTTGCTCGAAATTGTCACACTTTGGGAGCTTTACAATGGTTCAACTTTAGGAAAATAACTAGTGTGACAAATGATGCACTCCATCATTTACATTATTTGCATGTCAACTTCAAAAGTTTGGTCATGAAGGAGGAAGAACACCCAAATAACATTGATACAATGGAACGACATTCAAAAATGTTAGGTTTATGCAAGATATGCATACCAAACCCTCCACAAAGAAATTGTTCTCTTGCTTGCACTTCATACCAACTCTCAATAAATTCATTTCACACATTGCATGCTTGATACATTGCAAGTTGTCTTTTGTGGTTTAGCTATGACCCTTTTGTCATTTGCTTGATCCCCAATGCATGTTTCAAATTAAAAAAATGACATTTGACCTATTTCCATCATAAAAATTCGGAATGAAAGTCAACACCTGGGTCAAAATGAGATCAAAGGAGCCACAAACGTTACTTTATATTAATTCTGCATGTCTTTTTTCCCCAAAATAATTTTTTCATACGAATGAATTTTGAATGATTTTTTTTGCAACTTGTTATGAGAAATGATTATAATTTCCCCAATAATTCATCAAAAAAAATCCAATCATTTTTTAATAAATATGAATTTGTACAAAATGTACAGAATCCTTGTAGATTTTATGTTTCATATTGAAAAATGATGATAATTTGAAATCATACCAAAAAATGTTAAATTTTTAAAGCTGAATTTAATGTAATATAATCTATAATTTTGTTTAATGCATTATGTACATCATACCCCATTTATATGTGGTAAAACACCCTTGTCGAAGTTTTAAAATTTTGAATTTTCAAATGTACATACTTTTGAATTTTCAAAGTTTTAAAATTTCACATTTTGGAACTTGTGAATGTTTTTTTAGTGTGTCTAATAGGTTATTATCATCTCATATGTTTTACCATCAACTTATTTATATTATATGAATCCTTTGAAAGTCCTTTGTAAAAATTTATGTTTTTAATGACATAATTTTTCACTTTCAAAAGTCCTTAACTAAACCAAAGCTTAAAATTGGATCAAATGGATTTTAAATTTGAGTTTCTTGATATTCATGTGTGTTAAAAAGGAATGATTACTATGGTTTCACTCCTTTGACTATGTTTTGACCCACCACTACAATTAGTTATTACTTTAGTTGTACCTTTAAAGGTCATTGTTCCTATAATGAGGGTTGCAAAAAAAATCACAACATACACGTGAGCCACCAAATTAACATGATAATGATCACACAATAAGGAATTTTATATTCTTTGTTCTATCTTGGGTTCCAAAGCAAGAATAGACGAGTCTATCAATGATCATGATCCTATGTTGTACACATTGCATGTTATATGCACAATGTTTTATTGATGCAACATGTACAACAATGCCATTATAAGACCCAATAAAAAATGTTCAAGTGAAATTTGGAAAAAACAATTGATGAAAAAAAATGTCTACCGAATGAACTTTGAGGTCACTAATTGTTTTTTTTATGAGAAAAATGCTACAAAGGTAATAAAGGCCATGTGAGGTTTTTAAAGTTCCATAATTTCAAACATAAATTTTGTAGCCTAAACTTAATCAATTTTTTTACAAAATCTATTTTGACAAGTTGTGATAAACATTCATGAATTTTGAAAAAACACCCTTGAGTTCGATTTTCCTTTTCTTACAAAAATATTTCATCCTTCTTTCATTCCCTTAGATTTACATTAGTAAGTCTAAATAAGTGATGAAGAAAAATAAGAATATAAGAAATCAAGATCAAATAAACATCCTATACAACTTCCTTGTATTGTTGATGTAAAAAAAGGATTACTTATTTTCCTAAGGCTACATTGAAAAGTCTCTATGTATATATGATCAATTGGTCATATTTACCATTGATATTTTGTGCCAACATTGTTCCCACAACAAAATTGGAGGAGTTGGAATGCACATGGAATTCTAAATCTCAATAAGATGCAATCAAAATTGGTGCATCCGTGTTGATCATTTCCCAAGCTTCCTAGCAGACCATGATAAATTCTTGATGAAGCATTAATAGAATTGCATTCCATGCCATTGAACACTTGGATGTTTTAAGGATTCTTGGGTGATGACATCTCTACTATTGTCATAATCTTCTTAAGGTCTAGTAGTTTCCCTTCTTTGGAGACAATGTAACCTAAAATTTCCTTAAAGTATATCAAAAACATGTATTTCTTTAAATTTAAATCAATACCAAACTCTTGACATTTACAGAAACAAAGTTGTAGTTTTGATAAATCAATTTCAATGTCATTAAAGAGACTAAAATCAATCAAAAACAATTTCATGAAACTACTTAGGTATTCCTTGAAAGTTGTATTGATGATTTTTTAATATTTTAGTGGAATGTCGTTCAAACCAAATGGCATGACAATCCAGACAATAGTTCCCCAATCAATAATGAAGGTTTAAATTATGTACCTATATTAAAGGTAATCATAATTCAATCATATCCTAAAAATTCATGGTCCATAAAGGAATAAATTTCATAGCATTGGTAAGGATCCTTCTTCATTGGCACATTAAGTTTTCAAAAGTCAATGCAAATTTTTAGCTTCATGTTTTTCTTCAATAGCATGACAATTGGGGATAACTAAGTAGCTTGGTTTACTAGTTGAATGAATCATGCAATCAAAATTTTGTTCAAAATTTACTTAACAATAACTATAATAATGAAGAATAATGTTTTAATCAGATGCTAGCTATTCTATTATATATTGGGAGAGAATTTCAAAAGAACATACTTTTTGAGGTCTACAACAAGATTGAAAAGTTATCTCAGAATTTGAATGAATTTGTTTTCCAAAAGTTGTTATGTAATCTCTTGGACTAATACATCTCTTCTAATTGTTCCTTCACTAGGTAAGTGGTTTAGTAGTTTGCAAATTACCAAAGTTAGGTTATGGGTTGTGACTTTATTGGAACTTAATCAAAGGGCCCTACTTTTTGCAAATCATGAATTGTAATTTCAAAGTATTTTTTCAATTTGTTATTCTTCAAACCATTTAGTAATTGATTTGGTCTTCAAGGGCTACTTGTCCTTGAATGCCACATTTTCAAGGACCTTGTTCCTAGTGGTGATAATTGTCAACACCATGTTTGCAAAAGATTTGTCTTTCTTTGGAATGCCATCCACTACCAAATGAATTCCTTTGTCCTTGAACATTGCATGAGTTGTTACCTTATTTGGTAATCATAAATCCTAGATGGTCTTGTTTGTCACAAATGTAACATTGATAAATTGGAGAAAATTTTGGTTTAGGACCAAAATTTTGATTCCCTCTTTTGAAATTCAATTGGCATTTGTTATGTTGTATTGAAATTTCATGTATTAAAGGCGATTTCTTCTCCTTTGATTTTTTATTAGGACTATCTAGATTCTAGTGTCATTTTTCCTTCAAATATCTTTTATTTTCTCTAATGTGCACATACCATGTTTTTAATAAAATGATTGGCTTTCTAAAGTGTCAAAATGGCTCTAACAATTTTCAATAGTCATCTGCAACTCCAATGTTTTCTTCATAGGTGATTATCACTTCTTTATGTTGCAAAAGTGTGTCTTGTTTCATTCTTGCAATAAAAATTCAAATATATAAATATTAATCCCATTTTCTAAAAACCATCAACAATTTGTCATTTGCCTTATGTTGCATACAATTTGCTAATTTTAGAATTCATTCATACTAGACCTCAACTTTTTCATCAACTTTTTGCTTGATGACATGAAGTGCACCATGTAAACTTGTTTGTTTTTTTGAACCTTTCAATAGTGTTTGCAAAAAATAATTTCCAATTCATCAAAAACACAATTTGGGTGACTTTGCATGAAATTTTCCCCCCATTCAAAAATGTCATCACAAATAGTTAAATAAAACAAGTTGATGATATCCACATTTTTTCATTTTCCACTTGCATTAATCGCCTTTCTAAAAACCCAAATATGCACATCAAGGTCAAATCCAATAACATATCTTGGGTATAGTAACACCCTTTTTGTTAGTGGAGGTGTTATTAAAGTTAGTGCTAAAATTGCTACTAAAGTTGGAAGTGGGTAGCATAGATTGCAAGGAAATCTTCTTTTTAGAGGTCCACCAGGTGGCCCACTTGGTGGACCTCCTCATGGGGGGCCCACTTGGTGATCCACCTTTAGGGGGTTCGCTTCATGGTCCATTTGATGTTCCATTGGGGTCTGCCAAACTTTGTCCAACACTGCCCTTCCTATGGCTCCTAAAATATGATCTCCTCCCCTTAAAGGACCATATGTTGTTCTTTAAAAGGCCACTACCTCCCCTTGGAAGTCCACTACCACCTCCTAAAGGTGCCATTGGAGTTATGTGCACTAAACTTGCATTTGACATCGGTCCCACATTACTTCTTGGGGGCCAATAATAGTAACATGTTCCTTTAGAGTAGGGGAAAGATCAAACAAATGGAAAACCATTAGGCATATCAACAACTATCAAAACAAAAAGAATTCTTTGTGTTGAAACAAATGTAATCCCATAGTCGAATTACCAAAAACTTGGACTCAACTACCAAAGTCATTGAAACTTCTATTATCTAAGTAGCTACCATAGTACTTGTAACAAACATGATTGGGATATCTACCAAAATAATTGTGGTTTGAAATTGGAATGGTATTCTAAACACAAAGGGCCATGGTAATGAGAAAAAAAACATTCAGCATAGTCATGGCTAAACCCTAAACCCTAAACCCTAAATCAAAATCAATGTAATTTTGGTTGTTGTAGTCACAATTGCTTCATCCTTTGGTTCAACATTCATATGTGAAAAAACCATAAGAACTTGCAATTGATTACGTAATTCTTGCAAACAATTGAATCTTTTTTGAAGTTGTGTGATTTTTTCAACAAAATTCAAAATAGGAGGTGTTTGTGGTGAGTTTGGTAGTGGATACAACCAAGTAACATTTGGCTCATTCCATTCCTATCATATATTACATCATGTGCTATTGGAATTATCACACATTCATTTTATGGCTTTTCCTTCTTGATCTTTTCCTTGTGCATGGGCTCCATTGCCTCACTTCTTTCCTCCAGATGTTAGTCGTATTATAGCAAAACTTCCTCACATTTTGTTTGACTTTGAATAAAAATACCTAGTAAATATTAATTTCTATTTTGAATACAACACAAATATGTAATCATAGAATAAATCCATACTTCCAACAAATACATACTTCTATTCACACAATCTACAAAAACACAACAATTTCAACTATGTAAAGCCAATAATTATGCCATACAAGATTAATATATATGGACATAACAAAAGCAAACACATTCAAATTTGTACTTCTAGCAACTAGATTTGCACATTGAAAATCGTAATGTAAAACATAAACAAAATTGTAAATTGTTTCTTCCTCTTTCTATTTCCAATTCCTTTATTCTTGCTTTACAAGTATTCTTAAACTCCAAAAATGTAAATACAATCCAAATCCACACAAGAGAGGAAATAGTTCCAAATTTCCCTCCAAAACCTAATTCAAATTAATAATAAGTTCTACTTTCAACCTTTCCTCCTCCTTGTTACTACCTATTATAATGCCTTAACAATACACAATGACATATTGTAAATTACTAATCACAAATCATTTTATATAAATTATAATGTTTAAGTTTCTAAAAACATATAAAACTTTGTTTCCTACAAGTGAAATAATTCCTTTACCAAATCTAATTGATGTTTTTGACAGGGTAACCAAATGTAAAACCACTAAAAAGTGTCCAAGTGGAATCTGGAAAATAAAATTAATAATAGGAAACTATCTACCAAATGGATTTTGAGGTCATGAAAAATGTTGTAGAGGTCAAAAAGGTGAAAGGCTATGAGAAATATCCATGAACTTTGAATTCATTTCTCCCTTTGTTACAAAAATCTTTCCTTTTGTTCTCTCATTCCCTCAAATTTACAACATTAAAGTCTATTCAAATCATGAAGACAATGTACGAATATAAGAAAATCAAGATCAAACAAACATTCTATGCAACTTCACTATATTGTTGAAAAGCTCACACAATGCATAAGGAAAACATTTCTTCTTTGCTTGAGGCTACAAATTAAGAAATAAACCTACAATGTCCTTAAAAAATCTACTTCCCATCATGAATTTTTTTAGGACTTTATCCTTGGAATAAAATTGTGCCATCCACGGTTCCACCTTGTAGTGCCATTGGGAAAATTTTGATAAAGGTACCGTTGACCAATAAGCTAGTTAATACCCTCTATTGATCTCTTAGTGACTTTTAGAGGGGTCACTAACCTAAAAATTACTTCTTTGAACCAAAAGTTAACTTTCTATTTTTTCCTAAAGATTTAATTATTTTTTTGTTGATTAACATGTACCATGAAAAAAATTCACAAAACTTTCAAGCATCTTTAATAATCCATGATGAACCACATTCATAAGAATTAGATGCCCAAGGAAATCGCCACAAGCTTGCATGATTTAATCGTTGAAGGAGCTGCAAAGTAAAACATAGATGCACAAATCTAATGGGTTGCCCATGATATTCATAACTAGCTCCGTTTGCACCTTCACTATCTAGTATAATTGGCATAGATTGTTGTTTTGCAAAAGGTTTCCAAGACTCATACTAATGTGATGAAAACATACATGATGAAACCCTAAAGTGAATAAAATAGTGCCATCAAACTCCTAAAAGTAGAAACGACATACTTTTTGGTGGTTGATGGTGATGTGAAGGTAAGGTTTTTGTTGTTGTGGCTATTTTCTACGCAATTTGTTTGTTTGGAGGTTATCTACACTATGAACTTTTATTTTCGATAGCACCTAATGTGTCACTATGTTTTTGTTGGATGCATTTTTTGTGGTGTGATTTTATTTGTGTGCATCCCTTAATTAACGTTGACCAAGGAGTTGGAGATGAAGATAAGAAAAAAAGTTGCTGAAGGGGAAGGGACCTTCTTCTTCAACAAGTTTCGGCAATTTGTTGGGAGATAAATTATATTATGGTTTTCTCATGTGTGCCATTATAGGAGTGTGTTTTTTCGTACAATTACTTTTTGTTTAAAGGCAATAAAGTATCTACTATGCCATGTGCCTTAGTAGATAGAAGTTATTGTAGAAATAAACTTAGGGGTTGATGACTAGGGAATGGTGATGAACTTTAAGGATATTGAAAGTGATCTTTCTAGCTTCTCAATTTGTATGTGTGGGTGTTTTTGTGTTTAGTTTGTGTGTAGTAGTTCTTTGTCTCTTAAGAAAGCACCTTCTTCGAACTTTGAACCTTTACCCACCTTAGTATATATGAGTATCACTTGGGTAGCTAGAAGAATTGATACTTGGTCGGTTGGAATGGACCTCTGTTGGATGAATATTACCTTTTTGTGATACCCTTCAAATAAGGATATCCAATTAGGACTTTCTTTGAATATTGAATATCAATTGTTTTTATATTCAAATATCTTGATTAGATATCATATTTGAATTTTTTTATTTGACCCAAATATCAATGTGTTGAATATCAATCATTATTTATTAATCGAATATCATTATCAGATATCATATACTCCAATTGCACATATTTTATGAAAAAATATCATTTCAACTAAAATAACCAAAAAAAATTTGAAAATTAAAAATTTTAAAAATGCAATCAATAGTACACAATATAGAAAGTTGTTTACATGTCCTTAATCTCATCTCTATCAAAACAAATTTCATCTCAACACTTTATATTGTCTCCCTCCATTCCTAGCTGTTAGGTTTAGGGTTGCACAACTAAAACTACAGCAAACTTACTAACATAAAACTTTATCCAGTCCCTAACCTAAACTAACACCTAAACCCTAAAAACCCAACTTGATATTTGTATCTGGGCTGGATTTGATATCCAGCCTGGATATCAGAAATCCGGATATTTAAGATGGCTCCTGAATATCAGAAATGCAAATATCACAAAAGTTACATCCGAAAGTCTGGATATCATCTAAGGCAGGGCGGATATCCAGATTTTCCGGATATCTGCCCGAAACTGGTAACTGGCAAGAGTACACCAGCTATTGGATATAGTCTCGGTGCTCCCGCGCCGAGACTATATCCAATCACCAGTGGCCTCAAGCCAATTACAGGACATAATCAACAGGGAAGGCAAATCGAGCTGATGGTTATCTCTCATAACCAACCCTCTTCACAGACAGAAAAGGGCTCTTCATGGATGAAAACTAGATTACTTCATGTACATTCAAGACTTCATTGAAGATATAAGGTTATGAGAAAATAACACTCATCTTTTTAAGGACGAATCAGAATGCAACACGTCAGCAAGATTCACCTTCCCGTTGATTATGTTCTTCAATACCAGTATATATATATATGGACGAATCAGAATGGAACATGTCAGCAAGATTCGCCTTCGGTTATTTGACGATATTCTTGTTTTGAACAATACCAATATATATATATATATATATATACATGTACTATGTACCCAAGTTTCAGACTATATATACTGGGTACTTACAACACTGGTCCAGACACTACTAGTGTTGTTGTTGTTGCTGCTGTGTTGTTGTTATCCTTGTTGCAAGCTGCTCCCCCCTGGCCTGCTTCCTCATCAGACTCCATCTTTCAGACAAGAACTGTTTTTTGCCTGAAAAACAAAAGCTTTGCTTTCTGAGATTATATAGTTCATTCCTCTTCCAGTCTTAGACTGATTTTGCTGACAATTTAGCTGAAGCTGGGAGATTTTTCTGCTTCCACAAGACTTATATAAAAATCCTGATCGACAAAGAATAAAAGTCCTTCCGAGAAGATTTTGTGTGTGTGTGTATTTTTTTGTGGGTTCCTAGTCTTGAAACTTGTGTCCAGAGTCTGACCTCATGTGTGACCTTGGTGGGTTTGGTCTGAACTTTCAGCACCAGCAGTAGTAGCATCCTTCTCGCATGCATGCAGGAATGAAGTCAGCAGATGACAACAACAGCACCACCCACAAAGGGATTTGAACACTCATCAAAGGGATTTGAACACCCATCATCATCCACTGAAATTATGTCTTTACAAGTGTTGAGCATGTTGAATTTTATTTTTCTTACTAGTAGAGTGGTGGTCCAGATCTGGGAGATCCGTCTTACTCATGATGGGCTTTGCAAGCTCTCTGGAATCTTGTTTTTGGGGGTCCCAGGATTATAGACTATAGTCTTATGTTGCAGGCGGCACAGACAGAAAGTCCTCCAATTCTGCAGAGAATTCTAGTGGTTCAGTAGATGCTGCAATGCTGGAGGGATTCGCGAAAGAGAATCCCAAAGGGACGCTAGGAAAGCGTATCACAATCCTGAGTATTGATGGCGGTGGTGTGCGAGGCCTCGTCCCTCTCGTCATTCTCATTGAGCTCGAAGGCATACTACAGGCAAGCAATTTTGCATAAAGCAAATCCTGACCTTGTCAAGCTCAGATCTACGCTGAGCAGACTGTAAGCTTCCCCACAAGTCTAGCTGCAGCTGTTCTAAGTTGTGTCTGATGATTCCTTCCCAGAGCTCTCAGGATTCTGATCATCATCCCAGCAAGCAAGCAACATGCAGCAGCTAACTGCAGATGATCTTCTTCTTCATCATCTTCTTCTTTTTCAGCAAGATTTTCAAGCTGAGGGTTGTTGAAGAAAGTTCTGGTCTTGAGAGGGATTGGGTGTTCAAAGGGGACTTGGTTGTTGGCTGTGTGGATTGGGAAAACGTTGTTGTGTACAGAGACTGGATGGAGCAGAGAGAAGATTGGTGGACTACTTTGATATGGTTGCAGGGACAAGCACAGGAGGTGTGATCACAGGCTTGATCACAACTCCTGGCTTACAAGATGTTCCCACTCGTCCTCTCTTCACTGCCACACAAGTCTTCAACTTCTATGACAGACATGCAACCACGCTGCTCCCACAAAGCAGCACGTAAGTCTTCTTAAGAAACAAGGAACACCCACCACCACCTCCTCCTCCTCCTGCTCCTCCTCCTGCTGCTGCCTGCCTGCATCTCTCTCTCTCTGTGCAGTGCTACAAGAAGAAAAGACTCATGATCGATCAATCCTCAGAAGTCGGCACTACAAGACTCAATCAGTCCATGATGAAGGCATGATTGATTTGTGATCTTCTTCTTCTTCTTCTTCTTCTTCTTCTTCTTCTTCTTTGAACTAATTTGTGTGAAACTGTCGGAAGTACTTTGATTCTTGAAAACTTGGATTCTTCAAATTGGGTGGGGTTGGATGCTGCTGCAGATGTGATTGTAGAACACCCAGGTGTAGAGCCAATGACCTGGATAGGTTGCTAAACAGGACTTTTGGTACCTTTCCACATCTGTCCAGTACTATCACCTCTGTCCTCATCCCATCTTTCGACATCAGAATCCAGGAACCTGTCTTGTTCTCCTCATGGCAGGCATGTACACCTCTCTCTCTCTCTCTCTCTCTCTCTCTCTCTCTCTCTCTCTCTCGTTTTTCCTGCAACAGTTTCAGACACATCCTGTTTGTTTTTCCGAAAACAGTGCTTTCACAAACCTATACATGAATCATCCTGTTTTTCCCACAACACAAGTTCAGACGACACATCTCCTTTTTTTTTGTCTCAACTTTTTCAGACACAGTTAAATACAAAAATCCAGTGGGAGAAATCTTAGGTTCCAGATGCTGTCAAGAGGACATTTGAACTGGGCTTTTCATCTGAATGATCCTGATGCTAAAAGAACTATGATGTGGGTTTTTGGACCATGGAACCAGGCAAACCGAGACCCAATTGATAATGCACCTGTGGAGCTTGTGTGTCAGGCTACATCAGCATTTCCCACATACTTCCCTCCTGTGGAATTCACCCTCACAGGTACCGGGAAAGAACCTCATCGTGCAAAAACGTTCAGCCTGATTGATGGTT
>Ga0116227_10014631_pt1 | contig 11882 bp, 5 predicted proteins | sample S1TSphgellanicum_FD_89693 | JGI IMG/M metagenome (GOLD analysis project Ga0116227, IMG submission 89693) | Host-associated microbial communities from peat moss isolated from Minnesota, USA - S1T2_Fb - Sphagnum magellanicum MG | ecosystem: Host-associated > Plants > Peat moss > Unclassified... | reverse complement strand
AGATTGGGGACTTTGAGAATATATTTCTCCAATCTCCAACTCAAAATAAGAAACATTTTTTCACAAACCAAAAAAGAAAACTTGTTAGCTAGCAAGTCCCTTTTTCCTCTCTCCTTTATAAAATGGGAAACACCCTCTTTGGAGTTGGGGCTTCACACTTTCAAAATTTCAACCATGTCAAAATTCAATATTTCTCCACTAAACTAAAAATGGGAACTTGTTAATTCGAAGATGACGAAAATCCTTATCAAGAGAAGGATTGTTATATCCTTTCCTATCCCTCCTTTTAATAGGTGGAACTTGAAGTTATTTTGAAATGATGGAGATTGGAAAAATATAAACTCAAATTCCCAATCTCTTTGCTTAAGGAGTTCTCTCAATCTTAAAACAAAAAGAAAGTAAGACTTGAGAACTAGACAATTTTATTCCAATAGAGAATTCTTATAGCTATTGATAATTGTCAATTTTCAAACATTTTTTTTCAATGTTGGACTAGTAATAGGTTGAACTCAAGTATCAACTTGGATATCAATAGTGGTATCACTGTATCCTACCAATCGAATTCATATTGTTGAAAATATTACCTTTGAGACCAAGTTGACCCAGTACGAAACATCTATTCTACTACCTTGACTCGTACCAAACTTGCCTAATAACAATCATGCACCTATTGTGATTAATATTCATACACACTTCCATTTCAAGCTTGCTTCCTAAATATCAATAGAATGTGCATAATGCTCAAGATTTTAGATGCAAGTTTAAATATATCTTTAAGCAAAGTGAAATGATTAAGGTGTGGTGAACTTATTTCACTTTTAAAGTATCATAATAATTCAAGCTATTGAAGTACGATTCTCATTTTTGTATTAATGTGAAAGCATGTTGGGAACATCAAAAACAAAATTGTGAAAAACTCAACTTTTGGACCATTCCCAACAATAAACTAAAATTGGCTTGGACTAAACATAAAATTGGTGGTTCTTATAAAGGTTGAATCTATTGGACTCAAAACCATTGGTCAAGAAAATTCAACCTAAACCCAAAGCTTTAATTTCAAAAATATCCCCTAGACCCAAAATCTAGAAGTCTTCCATTTAAAATATGTTTTTTTTAAATTAAAATTCTAGACGTGATTCAACAATTATTGGAAAAACCAAGAACCAACCAAAATTAATGAGAACTAATGTTGGGCCCCAATTAGCCTAACCTAGTTTTGGTTAAGCATATTTAGTTGGCTAAGGGAGTTTTGGGGTTAACCCAGAGTTTGTGGGATAGGATGGTAGGTTAGATTTTATTCCAAATGGATTACCAAGGGTGGGTGCCATAAATAAACTAAAGTGGGAGGTAAGTTAATTGGATTAAATTAAAATAGTGACACACTCTCAACTCCTCGAAGGATTCAAATGTGAGTCCAAGTAGAAGATAGCAGAAGAGGGAGGAGTCGAAGCACGTTCCCTAGTTCACAACATTTTGAGGGGTAGAGGGGCGTGTTGGAGCTCTAGGATAAGACTAGGAAGAGTTGACAAGCTTCACTCACTCACACAAGCCTGCACACAACCCACACAAAATGATTAGTGCATAGTCGGAACACCTTTGGTGCTATGACGAGCCACACGCAACACGGACATACTAGACTCACCACAACCCAGATTTGGGGGAAGCCACCACCTTCCCCCTTATAATATATTATGTGGCTAGCCACGGAGCTTACATCCAAATGGCTTTTCTCTCCCAGGACTCCCGAATGGGAGTCCCGAAATTGCGCCGATTGGGACTCCCGCAATTTTGGAACCCCATAACTTTGCGAGTAAACCTCGGATCAAAATGCGGTCTCAAGCAAGGTTGTAATTTTTGTCGAGAGCTTTCCAAGAGTATATCGCACGCCCTCTATAGCCAAGTAAATCGGGTCGATTCCCAATTTTTTCTAGTTGGAAGTCAAACTGGCAGTTGATTCCTAGCCCTTTTTTTTGCCATAACTTGTGTTTCGGATGTCCAAATGAGCAATTCGAGCCCATTTCAGACATCTACGTTCCAAGAGCTTTTCAATGATATAAAGAACGCCACAAGCCATTGAGTTTCAACCCCTGAAATCACTCTCTAAAATTTTGGGAGTCCACCAGGACTCCATCTCCCAAAGTGGGAGTTGCCTTGGGAGTGTGAGGGTTCACTCCCTCATACTCCCTCACACTTTCTTACACTCCCAAGAGTATGTGATGTGACTCTCGGGCTTCTTCTTGTCTCGCACCCTTGCGATTTCTTTGCCTTGATTCTCGGGCTTCTTCTTGACCCGCAACCTTGTAACCCCTTTGCCTTGGTTGCAAGCCCAAAGCTAGGGTTGCGACAAATAAGGTTATCTTACACTATGAAAATTTCATTCGTCAAAACCACTCTACCTTGCAACTAAAACTCAAAAAACAACTCATATACAATTATTGTGCAACTATCATTTGGGTATTACAACTACTATGCAATTATCCCCCTAGAAATATGGTATATTAATAAATGATTTGTCATGTTAGAAAATTAATTTGTTATGTTATAGTTGCAAGGAAATTGAAAATGAGTATTTTATACAATAATTTATACACATCATATATACATATGTAGTCAACCATATTTGATTTGTAAAAAAGTTGCATTGAAGTTGCATGTGGCAACTACTTTAAAATTGTTGTAAATGTTCCACTAAAGCAACAATTATGTTCCAACTAATGTATAATGTACATACATGTGATCATGCCACATGTCCACATTTCCACCACCCATTATGGCATAAATTTGCAACTACTTTTTGACTATGATTCCCATTGATACAATTAGTATGACCACTAGTGCACCACTACTAAAATACTAATGTTCAACTATGTTCTAACCATAATATAACTATTTATAACTTAATAATGATACATATTCATTAGTTATTTATATCATCATCACATGTGCTCCATTTTGAATGATTTAAAATGTTATGAGAGTGCTACCTCAAGTCTAAAAAATCATCTTTGAAGTGCAAAGGAAAAGGAGTTATGAAAAAATAGTAAGAAGAAAAATAAACTTTCCAACTTACAAAATGCGTTTTTTTGTTTTTTTTCCTTCTTTGGACCCCTCCTACTTTCAAACCTCATAACTTTCTTATTTCTTATTCATTTTAAACAATTTAAAATGTTATAGGAATGTCACCTAAAGTTCTACAAATCATCTTTGAACTTTAATAACAATAGAACAACATACAAGGAATTTTTTGGGTGTTCAAGAATTAGCCTTTGTAACGTTTAGTGGTTTGTTTTTTTGAATTCTTGACCCCTTTTACTTTGAGGGGTCGTAACTTTCTCAATTCTATTCCTTTTTGACAATTTTTAATGCACCAAATTGTGCCAATACACTAGTAGAAAAACCCCATTTTCTACTTGTTTTAGGCGACTAAAAGTGTCTTTTGCGACTATTTTTGCGATGAAAAATAGTCACAAAAGACACTTTTAGTCGCCTAAAACAAGTCGCTTCAAACATGTTGAAAAATGGGGTTTTTCTACTAATGATAGAAGGGTTTCAAATTTTGTTTGGACATTAAAAACAATGGAACCTTCCCCTTGGATCTAACCTACCTTGAATGCTTAAGTCTTTTGTCACCAGTTGGTTTATCCTATAGTTGCAACTAAATTGCAACTCAATTTGCAACTAAGGAACAATTAAAATATTTAACCCATTTTATTTGATTTCAAATCCCATGTTTCAAACTATATAAAGAAGGTTTGTTCTCTTATGTTTTCACATTAAAATATATGTGACATTTTGGGATGAATTCAAAAAAGTTTAACCCAAAGGCAAAATATAAATTTTTTTAAAAAAAAAATCATGGCTATTCTTTAATTCACTTAGCCTTGTGTTTTCTTACCTATTTACCTACCTAGGTAAGTAAGTTTTATTTTTCTACATACCTATGTAGATAAGTAGGTAGGTAGGTAGGTCGTACGTAAATTTGTAAGTATGAATAGGTCTTAAGACCTACCAAACCACCTATGTATGGTTATGTACAACCTATCTAACTACTAAAATAGATTTTTATTTTTTATTTTTTTCCAAAATACATTTAATATTTGATTATGCCATGTGTCACAATTTCGAACCATCATTAACAATCATAATGGATGATGGAGATCAATATTTTGAAAAAAAATAATTTTTATGTCAAAAAAATTTCATTATGTCATGTGTTAGATTTTAATATATGGATCACAATTAATGACGTTAACATGACATCATGGTGCAATTATAATAGAGTTTCATAATAATTGAAAATGAGTTGTTTTGACAAAGTTGCAATTGAGTTGTAATGAATTGCACCATATATACAATGAATTACAACCCTGCAATTTGTGCAACTTGTCCATTAACACTCACATTGTATAAATACAATGAGTTGTAAGTGTCTAATGCAATTTTAAAATTGAATTGCAAGGCCAGTTGCAAAACACCCCTTTTTTTCATAATGTTGTCTTCACTTAAATTTGTTAAATTTGCTAGATAGGAAGGTACAGATACAATGGAAGTGGCTTTTAAGAAAGTGCCAAGAATTATGTTTAAATCAAAATAATAACAATGTTTTTTTTTTAAAATTGAAAAAGGGGGATGGCATTGTTGACCATCCTTCCACTTCCCAAATTAATGAGTAATGTGTGATGGGGTGGGAAGGAATGAAGGATGATCATGAAGTTGTGAAATTTAAGCTGTTAAAGAAGTTAAACATCATAAAAAGGCAAGGTGGTGTAAAGGGGGGCTGTTGCATCATAAGGAAATGACCTTCCAAAACGCAACCCACCAAGTAGTATAGTGGAAATGGAGGTGGAGGTATCATTGGTCGATGATGACAGTTATTCAAGGGAGGTCTTTAAACATTGTTCCACTCAAAGTCAAATGGGGTTGAAGGTGTAGATAACTAATGTTTGGTCAAATAGGATAGAAGTAGAAAAGGAAAAGGAAGAAAAAAAAAGGGGTTTGATTTAAAGTGCAAATAAAAGGTCTATCCTTTTGTGTGAAAGCAAGGGAAATAGGTGAAAGGAAAATTGGTCTCAAGGAGCTTGAATAGGTAATGGTGGTTAATGTGGTTAGGAGTGGAAAGTAAGTGAAAAAATAGAGAAAGAGAAAGAGAAGATAGAGCTACTGCTTATAGGCAAGAAAGTTTTGGTCTAGTATTAGTAGGAATTTGGTTGGAGTAGGAGACCAAGATCTAGGGACTAAGGACTTGAATGTAACTCTCCTTTTTCCTTTGATGTGTGAAAATTTTCTTTGAAGAAGATTTGTTTCCATTTGTGTATGTTGTGTGTTCATGCTGTAATTCACTTGTTTAAGTCTAGGGTTGGTTATACTTGAGTAAGAGGAAAAGGAAGGTGTGAACAAGAAATGAAGTTGCTATCTAGTTCAGACAATGACAGATTAGGATCTAAATCAATGAGGAGGATGAAAAAATTTTGTTGGGTAGAAGGTTAGACCCATTCATTAAGTTAATTAGGTTATCTTAAGCAGAAGATAAAGGCAAAGATACCTTAGGTGACCTGGCTATAACCTTTCCTTGTAAGTATTGATATATTGATGTGATTGGGTTAACTTAAAATTGGGATAAAAGAGGCTAGAAAGGTGATTACCAAACTATGACAACCCTTAGAAGTTCTCCAAGGGGCAAGGGGGGTAAGGTGCTAGGAAGGTGTTAATTTTGTGCTTAACAACTAACAAATAGTTAGTTAAAATAAAAAATGTTCATTCACATTCCCAAAGATTGAATCCACAACTTAGAAAATAATAACTAATAATTAGTGAACATTCCTCAAAATGTGAGATCAAATAAAGCCAACAAAAATGTGTAATGAATACATCTTTCAATAATTGAATAACTAATTTAAGCTTGAATTTTGTTGACGATACATTTATATTTTGAAAAGTCAAAACAAGATTAAAAGTAGTGAAAGACAGAGTTAAAAGACATGAGGAACTTGTATTCTTTTTATTTTCATTAAATGTGTGATTGCCAACATTAGCTCCCCACAAGAATTTCAAGGCCAAAAAGGAATTGTGCACTTGCTACTCACACAAATTAGGAATGAGTTTCATGTAAAAATATTTTTACTAATCAATCTTATAATAATAATAGAAACCCATTTGGCCAACTTTGTGGACCTAATAAGTTTGCAAGCTCCTTCCAAAAAATCCCATGTTAACTTATTCTTGCAAGACCTAATCAATCTCGCTATTGATTTGACATAAGTCTTACTGTAACCCAAAATGGTGTGAAAAGAGAAAATGCCACATGGACTTGAAATATCATGCCTTTATGTGAACAAGATCTGGTTTAAAGTTGTTGTCACATTTGTTTCTAGCTAAAAGGAGGAAGCAAGGAAGCAAGAGAGATGTTATCCCCTCCTAGATATGGAAACATCTAAGTGTTTCATTATGAAAACATCTTGAAAATGACAAGGTGAACCATGCGCTTGTTGTTGTTTTCTATGTGTGCATTGTTTTAGAGGTGTCTTTATTATTCTTGAGATGATGCCAATGATAAGAAAATGAAGATGGAGCTACTATGGAACTTGTGTGGGTGATGGTGGTTTTTGGGGTGAAGTACAACATTAAACGAAGATAAAAAGGTAACAATTGTACATGACACTTTAAAAGGTAAATGTTTATTCAACAATAAGATAACAATAAGTAAAGTTTGAATAGGGGGATGTAGACTTAAATCTTGATAATACTCTTGTTTTCTTCTTTCACTACACATGGGACTACAAATTAGGCTTAGGCATGTTGATGCACTCCCAAGCTCCTTGATAGACTCAAATGTGAATCTAAGGTGAAAACAACGGAAGGATAAAAAGTTAAAACACATTCCTTGACTCGTAGCGCTTCGGGGGTAGAAAGGCATGTTGGAATTACGAGATGGGGACTAAGATGAATGACAAGCGGGCCAATTATTCATGCAAACCTGCACAAACCAAACAACAAGTTGCTTAACGCATAGTTGGAGCACTTTTGGTGCACGAATGAGCCACGGGCAAACACGGACTCACAAGATTCACCACGACCTGGACTTGAGGGAAGCCACCATCTTCCCCCTCATAATATTTTATGTGCCTAACCATGGGGCTAACACCCAAATGTCATTTTGTCCCAAGACCCCCAAGTTGGGAGTCCTAAAATTCTTGAAATTGAAACTCCCACAATGTGGAAATTCATAACTTTTTATGAAGACCTCCGATTGAGATGACGTCTAAAATAAAGTTGTAGCCCTCATTGAGAGCTTTCCAAAGATATGTTGCATGCCACTTTCACACTAATAAATCGGGGCGATTCTTGACTTTTAATGGTTGGGAGTTAAATTGGCAATTTGACTCCCAACTTTTCTTTGGCCATAACGTATGCCTTAAGTACCCAAATGGGTCATGAAAGCCCATTTTAAACATCTAAGTTCCAAGAGTTTTTCAATGATATAAGGAATTATTTAATCAAATAAATTTTGACCCTTGCAATTACCCCTTGAAGATTTGGAAGTCCATCAAAACCCCAATTCCCAAAGTGAAAGCTCACTTGGGAGTGTGGGGGTTCATTCCTTCACATTTTCCTACACTCCCAAGAGCATGAAATGTGACTCCTAGACTTCACTCTTGGCTCGTACCTTTGTAAGCCCTTACATTGGTCGCAAACCTAAGGTTAGGGTTATGACACATGTACCTCACATGAATAAATATGAAAAACATGGAATGTGATGCAAATACCAAGGTGTTGTAGCTTAGTCAAAGGGCATGTAATGCAAGGTTTTGGGATAAAAATAATGATTTAATTTTGTAATTGGAACTAGTCATTTGTTTCATCAAAATGAAAAAAACTTAAATCAAGGATATCCTTAAGCATCCTTAAGCAAATGTAGGTCATAACAACAATTAAAACCTTGTGTGGGAAAAAAATTATGCATTATATAATCTTTGGATGTTTGTTGTAAGTGGCATTACACCTAGCTTGTGTTTGTTAAGCCTTATAGTTTTTTTGATGTGATCTTCCACAAAAATCAATAACCAATGTTAGTGAAGGATTGAATAATCATGATTGCATAATTTGCATTTACGACATTGTGGGTTAACAAATTCAAAGACATGATTGAACATTGAATGGGTTGATTGGATATGTAGTTCTCCAATTTTAAATGTTGACGTGATATTATATTCTCTTTTTTTTTTGTGAAGTTGAAGACTACCATAAAAGGGTGTATGGGTTGATCCAAACCATCTTGTGAATCCATGTTGTAATGACTTTTTATTGAATGTTTGCCAAGTTGGCTAATAAAACATTGTGTGATAGCGGTTTGCGTTCACTCTTCTTGGTTAACACTAGATTTATCCTACCATCTATGGCACATTTCTAAGTTCTAGGGAAAGTCCCTAGGTTATAGGAGGAGCCCTTAAATGCTAGAACATGACCCTAAGGTCTAAGTTAGGTCCCTAGGTTATATGACATGTCCTTAGGCTCTAATGTAGGTTCCTAGGATCTAAGACATGTCCCTAAGGATGAAGGAAAAGGTTCGTAATTACTAGTTGCATCTAGTATCTAACACATGAAATAAGTTAATTTTAGTTCAAAATGGAAATAGGCCAAGTGGATGTAGGTCAATTTTTTTTCCAAATATTATCCATGTTTTAGGATGATTTAAATGTGATGACCAAATCATTATCGTGTATGCAACTAACAACAAGACCACATAAACTTCCCAAAATATTGCTATGTCCAAAACAATTCATTGTAGTCTCGTAGAATTTGGACAACTTGCATGGTGGAAGGCACTGTTTTGACATGCAATTATCAATTGATTTTTGTTATTCATAATCTAAAGAATCCAACCTTACACAAAATGTGGCCTTCACAATAGCGAATAGCCATTACATGTCAATGTACACATTACAAACAAAAGTCTTTTGTTTATATGTTGTGTGTGAAGGAAGTCACAATTTATCAGTAGAATAGGTCTCATTAGTTCGTATGTACATGGTGTATTTCTTTAATGAAATAAAATTGGAATGTGGAAGTTTGTATTTGGTTTTAAAAAGAAGAAAATAAAGTTGTGACAAAATTACACACTATTTTGGATGTGGTAGATAACAATAGAGATTCACAAACCAAGCATTAGTAGATCTTTTCTCAATTCTCAAATTTTGAACAATTCATCCACCAATGCAACCCATGTATTCTTTCAAGTTTGGGAAGGTTTTTTTCCAACTATGACTACTATTGTATGTTCATATCCAACTTGGTGGGACTATAGCCTAGGAGGGGTCTAGAATTATGAAGATTAATTTTTGATTAATCCCTTCTAGCACATAGGTAGAATATCAAACATATTTCAAAACAACACTTGCAATATTCATCATTCACATGATTTCCAACATGAGACTTTACATTTTTTTTGGGATAGGATCACCCGCGCACCAAAAATCGAATCTTTATGTGAGAACTACACCCCAAGGGAGTTCACCACATGCACCTAAAGATTCTCCTTTATGGGGATCACTACCAAAAGACTATAATATTTCCACAATGGTATTCATAATAATCTCCACATTTTATTTCTTCAAGGCTTCCTATTCACATATGATATTTCTACAAATTTTGATCCAAGTAACAATATGAAATTATTGAATGCAAATTATGAGCCAAAAGCTCCAATCTCTACCCCTTATATATTCGAAGGAAAGAAGAGGATGAATAATCAACCATATTCATCTACATTTATTCCCAATGTATCAAACCAATCACCAAGTGTCACTTATAACTTTTCATCCTTCTATGCATAGGTTTTACATTATTTGGAGTTTAGGATTTGGTTAAGTCTATATACTTGACCTCCCATTATTACTAACTTGAAATAGTTATTTAAATTATTCATAATCAACCTTTATGCCCCTAGCCAAAAAAAATTCCTTGTACGGCCGAAAAGGCTCATTATTTTATGCCCCATTTTTACCCATACTATTACCCCAACCATAATACTATTATTTACAATTACAACTCCTAATAATTATTTTGTTGTTATAGGACATTTTCTCACATACTTGTATGTGATCATCTTGAGTCAAAGAAATTTACCTGTATCTTGAGATGCCTTATCGCAAAAGAAAGTGAATAAAGGCTATATCACTAGAATTTGATATGCTTTGTATTGTGGAAAAATGTGGTACATGTTTATTCCCAAGTGACTCACACTTTGGGTGCTACATCAAAGTTTGTCCCCATAGTTCATGGCCTTGCCATTACTTGTAGGCTAAAATGGGTGATGAACAAAGTTGGGAATAGAAATTTTGCTTGGCCAATAAGGAATTACAACATATGCCCAATAGACCCAATTTTTTTTCTTTTGGGGATGGTGGGGATTGTTGGGTTTTCCTTGTTCGTATGGTGTTCACACCAATTTCCCACAATGTTCCCATCAAATTCTCAATGGATTCGCAAAATATTCTCAAATTTCTCAATGTGTTCCTTACTATGTTCCCAAAAGCACCTCACTTTGTCTCATATGTTTTATTATCTTTGGAAGTCATATACGTGGGCGAATATTGGGACTTCCAAAGAGAATAAAACAAACCTAAAAGTATGTTTGTAGAAATTCAAGTTTCATCACAGTTGAAAAATGTGCATGCTATTCTCAAATGATTGTTGCATCAATTGAGAGAATCCCTACACTATTACTACCCACCTATTTGGCTGTGTAGTATGAGAAGGAAAAGACCTTTGGCTAGATGCTTAGACGAGCTTTACGGTATTGGGCCAAGTTGGTCACCCGAATTTTTCACGAATTTTATTTTATGAGGTAGTTGGTGGGCATGGCTAATCAAAGATGCCTTTTTCCATTGCATGCCTCACCTCACCTTGTGTGATATTGCGTGTCGACACTACTCCATTCCCTTCTCGGGAGCTAGTAATCAAATGCTCATCCTTACACAAGAAGTACAAAAACCCTTATCATTGTTTGTGGTCACTTTGTGGAGACTAGAAGGGACCACTCATGGAAATCGGTAGTTGCAAATTGGGCTCACACAAAGCAAAGCTTGCACCATAACTTACAAAAACTAAGGGGGGAAAAAGGTAAACTTTTTGGGCATCTCTTTATGGGCCTCAAATTTTTGGCTCTCAGGCTCATAGTTTGTACGAAAAATGCAACAAATGGGAATGGCCAAGCACTAAACAGGAATAATGAATTAAATGGGTCCAATCTCAAATGCAAAAATGCAAATGCCCCGCTATTTACAAACAACACAAAAATCATTCTCTCAAAGCTTTTCAGAGTAGAATAAGTTAAAACCTAGAACTATATTATTCCATTTGAAGTCATGAAAAATGCCTTCATTCTTCAACACAAAGTCATTCTCTCAAAGTTTTCAATTGGAGTATAAGTTACAACTTTAATCATGAAACTCAAATGTGGTCATGTTGGACTCCTTCGTATGATCATCCATGGGATCAATTCAAAGACAATTTCAAAAACAAATACCTCATTTTCAAGCTTAACTATTTCATTTCTTTCTTCGAACTACTTTTTTTTTTTTTTCAATTAACTTTTTTAATAATTATTTCTCATCTTTTTTTAATAACTACCTCCAATCTTATAATTATCTCACTCCTTTTCCCTACCCATCGACATGGATATGAAAAAAAAAATTAACATAAAAAATTTCATGTTCATTATTTGTATATTAATTTAAATTAAAACATTGACATAAATAATGATAAATTATTGAAAACCATATGAAAACATAAGAAGGGAAAAAAAAAAAAAAACCAATTTTCTTCTGTAGAACGAAGCAAAAGAAAACATAAAAAAAATGAAAAAAAAATAGAAAAATAAATTT
>Ga0116227_10014630_pt1 | contig 11883 bp, 11 predicted proteins | sample S1TSphgellanicum_FD_89693 | JGI IMG/M metagenome (GOLD analysis project Ga0116227, IMG submission 89693) | Host-associated microbial communities from peat moss isolated from Minnesota, USA - S1T2_Fb - Sphagnum magellanicum MG | ecosystem: Host-associated > Plants > Peat moss > Unclassified... | reverse complement strand
ACCAGCCTTCGCTGCCAGACCCGGCGCGATAACCACGCCGCGCGCCGTGTGACCCGCCCGGAAGGGCTCACTTCGCTTAATGCCGCTGGCGTGTCCAAGACTTGCCTCCAAATCCCAACTCGCCTAAGAACCGGCCCCGGTATGGGCGCGTAGCGCAGCGGTAGAGCACCACCTTGACATGGTGGGGGTCACAGGTTCAATCCCTGTCGCGCCCACCACCACAATCCCTTGATTTTATTGATTTTTTTATAACCCTCCGTCAGATCTGCGCGTGGGCGCGCGGCAGTCTAACTTTGCGGCCATATGAACAAATTTTATCCGGCCGGACGCCTGAAATAGTAAATTTTCAGTTGCCAAATGTCCCGAGAATGCCGATATATGAGTCACAGTTTCGGTTCTAAAACTAATAAAAAAATCCTTCAGGGTTCGCCATGAACACGGTCGTCTCAACTCTAGGTAGAGGATTTAAAATGCCGCGTGATACCGACCTTGAAGCAGAACTTCGCCGCGAAGCCATGGACCGTTTGATTGCCGCGTCCACCGGGGGGGCAGCGGGCCGGGAGGCCGGGCTGCAACCGCGCGGCGTTACCGCAAACGCCACACCCGTCCGGGCTGCGGGGACTGATGGAAACATCGCGGCTTAAGTGAAATCGTTTTCGGTTCGCGCTTTCGCAAGCCGAAAACGTGATTCGTGCTCGGTAAAAAAGTCACGCACCGAAACGGCGGTCTCGTAGCTGGAAAGAGCGGACCGCGCGCAGATAGTCAATGCGGCGGAAGGCGGGCCAGTTGAGGTCGCAGAAGAATAACTCGCTATGCACGCTTTGCCAGAGCAGAAAGCCGGATAGCCTGACCTCGCCGCTGGTGCGGATGATCAGGTCCGGGTCCGGCATGTCGGCGACATAGAGATGGCGGCGGATGGCGTCTGGCGTGACCGAAGCGGCCGCTTGCGCGGCCGTGAGACCCTCGGCGGCGCTGGCCAGAATCATCGCGCGCACCGCGTCCGTAATTTCTTCCCGTCCACCATAGCCGACGGCAAGGGTTATGGTGAGTTGGTTATTATCGCGCGTCGCGGCCTCGGCGGCATTGATGGCTTCGCGCAAGGGTTCCGGCAGTGTTTCCCGCCGGCCGATGGCGGTGACGCGCACACCACGCGAATGGATGTGCGGATCGTCGACCAACTGGCGCATTTTGGCTTCCAGGGCACCAAAAATGCTGCCGATTTCCGATTCCGGGCGGTTCAAATTATCCGGGGAAAAAACCCAGAGCGTGACCATCGCGATGCCGAGATCAGCGCTCCAGGCCAGAATGTCATCTAGCTTCGCGGCGCCTTTTGCATAGGTTTCCTCGGCGTTCAGGCCGTTGGCGCGGGCGTGCCTGCGATTGCCGTCCAAAATAATCCCGACATGGCGGGGTTTTGGCGCCGCCGCCACCTGGCCTGACAGCTTGCGCTCATAAATCTGGTAGACGATCCGCCAGGCGAGGTGGCGAAAATTTTCCTTCACCCGCCGCCAGACGCCGCTCACGCGGTCCGAACGCGGTCCAAAAATTGCCTTTGCGGTTGGAGACAGACGCCGATCCTCCGGGCGCTGGAAAATTTATCGCGCCGGATGCCAGGATAGCGGCAAGGGCGCGATGCTACCAGCTATCGTTGGAGTCCGACCCGCCGCTATTGTCAAAATTCGAACTGCCGTCATCCCAGCCGGGCGAGCCTTGCAGACCGTCATCACGGTCCGGCACCTGCGAGGTATCAAACCCGCCGACCGGGCCAAAACCTTGGTCATCCCGGTTGCCGCCCATCACATCGTCGATGATCCGCTCGCCCGCGGCAATGCCGGCGCCGGCGGCGAGGCCGCCGAGGAGCGCGCTACCGAGACCGCCGCCAGGCGCGGCGCCCGGGCCGTACGGCATGCCGCCCGGGCCATACGGGTATGGCGGCCGGTTTGCGTAGCCGGGCGCAAAACCATCCTGGTAGGCCGGCACGGTGCGCCGGGCGCGCGAAAAAAGCCGGAACAGGATAAACAGCACGACCAGTACGCCAAGAATGAGGGCAATATGGCTTGAGCCAGATCTGGCCGGGTCGGCGGGCGCCGCCAAATGCGCCTGCAAGGCGGCAACATCGTTCTGGTTGGCGAATGGCAGGCCAGGCGCGTATTGCTCGGCTTTGGCCAACGCGGCGCGCGCGGCATCTTCATTGCCCGAAGCATCCTGCGCCTCGGCGGATAGATACCAGGCAACGCCGCTATGCGGGTGGGCCTGCAGAACCGTTTGCAGTTCTGCAAGCGCCGTCGAATTTTGGCCGGCGGTGATTTGCGCCTGGATTTGATGCGGGGATTGCGCGTGTGCCGTCGCAAGGCCGCCGGCGAGACAGGCTGTGAAAACGAGGGTTCGAAAAAATGGCATTGTCCGCATGGGAACCTCCTGACTTATTGCACCAATAAATGGTGAAGCGGCCGAAAAATTCAATTTTGCCCCCTGTAGGCGGGCGGGTAGCGGCGGGGGCCGGGACGTTGAACCGGCGCCGGCCTGCCATGCGGCACGTAAAAGGCCATGGCGCCAGCCGTTGCCAGGAATGCACCGGCCAGTAACGCGGCAAGCCGGCGGCGCGGCAGTTTTGGGGTGGGTTGAGGGATCGCGCCAGGCAGAAACCAGGTTGCTGTCATGCGGCGACCATACGCCGCTTTTCTTACCCGCGCATACGGCCCATTTACACGCCATTATCAAACGGAGGACCAAAAAATGAAAGTTGGATTCCTTGGGCTTGGCCAGATGGGGGCGGGCATGGCGGCGAACCTGGTAAAAGCCGGGCATGATGTTACCGTTTATAACCGCAGCGCTGGCAAGGCGGACGCGTTGCAGGCGCTGGGAGCGAAAATTGCCAAAACCCCTGCCGAGGCCTGCGCGGGTGAAGCCGTGGTCACGATGGTTGCGGATGACAAGGCGCTGGAGGCGCTGAGTTTTGGGGAACACGGCATGATTGCCGGGCTTGGCAAAGGCGCCATCCATATCTCCGCCAGTACGATCAGTGTTTCGCTCGCGGAAAAGCTTAACGAGGCCCATGACAAGGCCGGGCAGCGTTTTGTGTCCGCCCCGGTTTTTGGCCGGCCGGAAGCCGCGGCGGCGGCCAAGCTGTTTGTTGTGGCCGCGGGAGCGGCCGAGACGCTGGCGGATTGCGCGCCGCTTTTTGAGGCCATTGGGCAGCGGACATTTGTGCTGGGCAACAAACCCGCTTCCGCCAATCTTGTGAAACTTTCAGGCAATTTTTTGATCGCCTCGGTCATTGAATCGCTCGGGGAGGCAATGGCGCTGGTTGGCAAGGGCGGGGTTGATTTGCATGCTTATCTGGAGATGCTGACCTCCACGCTGTTCTCAGCACCGGTTTATAAAACCTATGGCGGGCTGATTGCCGGCAATAAATTTGAGCCCGCGGGGTTTGCGGCGCCGCTCGGCCAAAAAGATATTCGGTTGACGCTGGCAGCTGCCGAGACCCTCAACGTACCGATGCCTGTGGCGTCGCTGCTGCGGGATAGGTTTTTGACGCTGCTGGCCAATGGCGGGGAAAATTCCGACTGGTCGGCGATTGGCAAGCTGGCGGCGCGGGATTCCGGCCAGGCGTAAGCCTGGCTGGCCAGGAATTTTACGATTTTGGCTGAAATGAACCCGCCATCATGTTGAAAGCCTCTGCCCGGTCGACGCGTTGTGAGCTAGCGGCTTTGAGAGGTGTGGAATGACGAAGACGGCGGAACTTGTGCGCCGGGCCAGCATGTGACCGTGGCGATTCAGCCGGATGACTGGCTGGCGGAAGTTCGCCGGTTCACCCGGCCGCGCGTCATTGCGCAAGGGTGGTCGGACGCGGATATTGACCGGATCATCGACGAAGAACGGGACAATGTACAGCAACGCCTTGGATGAGGGTTGTTGCCGATACAAATGTTTTTGTAAGTGCGGCCTTCGCCAATGCCACGGGGCCATGGCAAAACCGTCCATTAAAACCGCTCCGCGCGATAGGGGTGCGGGTTAGTGAACGGCGTGTCGCCGGTCATCATTGCGGCGAGGAGGCGGCCGGTGGTGGGGCCGAGGGTGAGGCCGTGATGGGCATGGCCAAAGGCGCACCAGGCGCCGGGCGCGCCGGGGGCCGGACCGATGATGGGCATCATGTCCGGCGTGCAAGGACGGGCCCCCATCCAGGGCTCCTTATCCAGCCGCTCGCCAAGGCTGGGCACTAATCGGCGGGCGGCGGGCTCGGCGCGGGCCAATTGCACGGGCGTTGGCGGGGCGTCGCGGTGGGCGAATTCGGCGCCGGTGGTCAAGCGAATGCCGCGGCGCATCGGCGCCAGCATGTAGCCATTGGCGACATCCAGCACCGCATTGTTCAGCCCGGCATTGCCCACGGTGCCAAAATGCGCGTGATAGCCGCGCTTGACGAAGACTGGCGGGTTGTAGCCGAGTTTTTTGGTCACTTCCGTCGACCAGGCGCCTAGCGCCACCACGATTTCGGGCGCTGCCAGGGCGCCTACCCGCCAGGCAGCATTTTCTCGCCGCAAGTCCCCGGCATCGGCAACACGGATTCGGCCGCCGAGCGCCTCAAAATGCGCGGCATAGGCGAGGGTAAGCGCATGCGGGTCGATGACCGCCAGCGGCCTTGGCCAATGCACCCCGCCAGCCAGGCCGGTGCGTAGATGCGGCTCATGACGGGCAAGCGCGCCGGCATCCATCGCCTCATGCTCGATGCCGAATTCGCGGCGCATTGTCTCGGCGTCTTCAAGCGACGCATTGAGGGTGCGCTGGGTTTCATGCGCCTGGGTCCAGCCGCCAGGGCGGAGCAGATGCATGGCCCCGGCGCTTGTGGCGAGGGCGATATGGTCGTCCAGCGAGGCCATGATCAGCGGCGCATAACGGCGCGCCATCGCCAGGTAGCGGCCAGGTTCCGAATGATACCAGTAGCGCAGCAATGGCGAGGCGAGGCGGGGCAAAAATGCCGGATGGTAATAGGCATCCGTGGAGCGGTTTTTGGCGTAGCGGAACAAATCAGCCAATCCGCGCGGAAAATGATGGGGAAACACCGCCTCACGCTGGATCAGCCCCGCATTGCCGAACGAGGTCTCTTCCCCCGGCGCGCGGCGGTCCGCCAGCACAACCTGCCTGCCCCGCATCTGCAAATGCACGGCAACACAAACCCCGACAATGCCCGCACCCAGGACGATCACATCCGCGTCTTCAACCACCCGCCGCGCCCTCCACATCCAACCGCGGCATACAGCCGCGATCAGCCCCAGGGCAATGACGGGGCTGGGGGTTTGCCAATAGTAAGCAAGGCCAAGGGGTTCCAAGGGGCGGAGCCCCTTGGCCTTACTTACTTCGGGCACCCCAGACCCATCATTATCCTGGCGGGCGGTTCAGGCGTGCCGCGTGCCAGGCTAGATGGTCGGCGATGTAGGTTTGGATGAACCAATAGGAATGGTCATAGCCCTCGTGGCGGCGGAGGGTTAGTTGTTGGCCGCTGGCCGCGGCGGCTTCGGCAAGGGCGTCGGGGTGCAACTGGTTGGCGAGGAACTGGTCGGCCTCGCCCTGGTCGACCAGGATGGGGCCGGGATAGGGTTGGCGGCGGATTAGCAGTGAGGCGTCCCAGTTTTCCCAGTTTGTTTTGTTTTCGCCCAGGTAGTTGCTGAATGCTTTTTCTCCCCAGGGCACGGCCACCGGGTTGGCGATGGGGGCGAAGGCGGAGACCGACTGGTAGAGGTTCGGATTTTTGAGGGCGATGACGAGCGCGCCATGGCCGCCCATGGAGTGGCCGAAAATGCCCCGGCGGGCGGGATCGATGGGGAAAGTGCTTTCGACCAGCGCCGGCAGTTCTTTGGTGACGTAGGAATACATACGGTAATGCCCGGCCCAGGGTGCGGCCTCGGCGTCGACATAAAAGCCGGCGCCGGTTCCGAAATCCCAGCTATCATCCTCGCCCGGTAAATTGGCGCCGCGGGGGCTGGTATCTGGCGCGATCAGCGCCAGGCCGTGTTCCGCGGCAAAGCGCAGGGCGTTGGCCTTGATGACAAAAGTTTCCTCGGTGCAGGTGAGCCCGGCCAGGTAATACAGGCCCGGCACCTTACGCTCGCGTGCCTGTGGCGGCAGGAAGACCGCGAATTTCATCGCGGTCTTCGTCTCCATTGAATCGTGCGCGTAAAAGCCGATCGTGCCGCCGAAGGCACTTTGCTCGCTTGTGGTTTTCAGCATTGTGCCTTCCTTATCTCTGAACGGCCTGCGGTTATATCAAATCAGTTTTTTAGCACGCCCTTCGCCTTCGCGACATGGGTGGCGATGGCATCCATCAGCGCCGGGGAGAGGCAGTCATAGGGTTCAAGCCCAAGCTCTTTGAGGCGGGCGCGCACGGCGTCCTGATTTTTGGGGTCGGCGCCTGATTCGATGATCGAGGACACGAAAGCGGCGAACGCAGGTTCTGACCAGCCGGTTTCCGGCGATAATTCGGTGTGAATGAAATCCAGGCCGTAGAAGGGGTGGCCGGTATTTTCGATGCGGCCGTAAAGATGCACGCCGCAGCCGGTGCAGGCATAACGCTGGATCGCCGCCGTTGCGTCAACGATTGCGAGCTTGTCGCCATTTTCGACGACGGAAACTTTGTCGCGCGGCACTACGGCGACCACGGAGAATTGCGCGCCCTCTGGCTTCCAACACTTGGTGCAGCCGCAAGCATGGTTGTGAGCCGATTGGGACTGCACCGAGACTTTTACGGGGTGGTCAGCGCATTTGCATACAAGTGTGCCGCCAGCGAAGCCGGACACGGCTGGCGGGAAGCCAGCGTCAATGGAAGGATGGATTGAAACAGACATATTTATTTCCCTGAGATATAAAATTCCAACAGCTTCCATGCATAAGGCGCTTGCCCAGCGCGGTTGCTGCCTGGGCGGGCTTATGGCTTGCACGGCTGCCGTCAGCTTGCCCCGGAGCGCGATGTTTTTGCATGAGAGCGCATGAATGGGCCGGAGGTTTGTTGTCGCGCGCGGAAATGGGCTCTATGGTAGAGCGCCGTGTTCTAATTGAGGATTGACATGCCACTGGGAAGTTCCGTCTTGAGCACCGCGGACGTCCCGGCCGTTGAACGCGTTGGCTTTTGGACCCAGGCGCTTGGCCAGGTGTGCCGCGGATTGGCGGCTGACGGATATGGCGCCGAGACACTGGATGGCCGGATAAAGATGGCAAGTGTCGGGGCGCTTAAGCTTTGTGATATCACGGCATCCCGGCATCGGGTTACGTCCGGCGATGAAGCGAGTGACGTGCGTAAATCCACGGTCAAAATCGTCTACCAGCTTGGGGGCATATCGGTTTATCAACAGGGCGGGAAGGAATTTCGGGTAAAGCCGGGGGATTGTATCGTTTATGATGTTTCGCGGCCGCATACCGTCATAAATTCGGAAGCGAACCATCACATCGTCGTGGCGATGCCGAAGGAACTCGCGATGATAAATGATATTGGTTTTGGAGACGATCCGAGGATCGTCTCCGCTTGCCGCAAAGGGTTGGGTGGCCTTGCGATCAACTTCGTTCGCTCGGTTATCAAGGAAAACAGCTTTGTGGCACCGGGCAGCGAGGCCGACCTGACCGAAACCATTTTGCGCTTGATACGTCTGCCGCTTACACATGGCGAAAAATGGCCATCCATGCCGACGGCCCATGGTTCATTGAACCGACAAATAAAGGAATTCATCCAGCAGAATATTCGTGACCCAAACTTCAATCTTGACCGTTTGGCGGCCGCACTTGGCTGTAGCAAACGCCTGATGCACCAATCTTTCGCTCGCGAAGGCATGACCATCACGCAATATCTTTGGGCCTCCAGGCTGGAAGCCTGCCGCCGGGAATTGCCGCAAACCAATCGGGGTGGACAAACCCTGACACAAATCGCGCTATCCTGGGGATTTAATAGTTCTTCGCATTTTAGCCGAACGTTCAAAACACGCTTCGGCCGCCCCCCCTCCGAATTTACCCAAAGCCGGTGACGGGTCTTGCGTTTGCCTGAAAGCAAGCAAGGCCAAGGGGCTCTGCCCCTTGGAACCCAGCCAAAGGCTGTGACCTTAGCGCGGGGGGTCCAGGGGGGCGGAGCCCACCTGGCCTTACTGACTTCGCACAAACCCCAAACCCGTCATTATCGTGGGGTCAGCCCGGCCGCGTGCCGCGTAGGGCGGCCACCACGCGTTGCATTTCCTCGGCGTCGCCGCCCTCGGTGCTGCGCCAGCGTTCGGAGAAACGGGCGGAGTTGCTGAGCGGCTGTTCTTCTGGCGGCAGAACGTCGAAGCGCAGGCGCATTGGAACGGGCACGCCCTCACCGATGGCAATCGCCTCGGAATTGCCGAGAAATGGCAAGACCGAGAACATCGCCGATGAAGCCTCGGCAATCGTGGCCTGGATGATTTCCTGGTCGCGCTCATTTGAAAGGCGGAAAGCAAACACAGTGTTGCATTGCGACAAAATGGTGGAGGCAAGCTCGGATGGCCGCTGGCTGATGACGCCGAGGCTGATGCCGTATTTGCGCCCCTCCTTGGCGATGCGCGAGAGTGCGCGCTTGGCTGGCTCAAAACCCAGCCCGACATCCTGCGGCGCGTAGCGATGCGCCTCCTCGCAGACCAGCAGAAGCGGCGCGAACTGGCCGGCCCGCACCGCAAAGTCAAACGCGATTCGGCAGACCACGGCGACCACCACGTTGAGAACTTCCGAAGGAATGCTGGCAAGTTCAAGAATCGCGACAGGCTTGCCGTTGGCCGGGACACGGAACATCCGGCTGAGCAAGGCGGCGAAATCGTCCCTTACGACGAGCCCCATGTCGAACATGAAGTCAAACCGCCGGTCCGCCTGCAAGGCGTTGATCCTGGCCTTGATGCGCAGATAGCTTGGAATATTGGCGCGGCTTTCCAGGCCGCCGACCTGCCCGTCAATCTGCCGGATAATGTCGCTCATCGCATAGGGCACCGGGGTATCAACGGAGATTAATCCGGCGCCGGGCTGGTTGCCGGCGAATTTCAGCTTGGCGGCGAGCACGAGTTCACGAAGCTGCATGACCTCGATCGCGACATCCGGATTGTCGTGCCCGAACATGATTTCGGTCAGTTCCTCGAAGGTGCAAAGCCAATAGGGCAGGCGGAAGCTGTCAGCGGCAAGATTCTCCGCGCGGTCGCCGAAGGCGTGGCCATATTCGCCATGCGGGTCCAGCAGCAGGATATGGGCGTTCGGATTCTGTTCAAGGATGCGCTTCAAGATGAGTGTGAGGGCGCAGGATTTGCCGGTTCCCGTCGTGCCGAGCATGGCGAAATGCTTGCCCAGCATATCGTCAACGCTGACGCGCGCCGCGACACGGGAATCCTGGTACACTGAGCCGATGGAGACAGCCTGCCGGTTGTTCAACGCGTAGACGGCGGCGGTATCATCTTCGCTCGCAAGAAACACCATGGAATCCAGTGCCGGCAGCCGGGAAACGCCGCGCAGAAAGCGCCCTGGCGCGCCGGCCACGCCATGCCTCACCTCGCCAAGCAGGCCAAGCTCGGCCACTTTCAGTTCCTGCCCATCAACCAGTTGCAGCGGCATCGGCGTGCTGAGACCTTCGATCGTGCCAAAAACTGTAGCTTCCGGGGTGCGGATCGTCACCAAAGTGCCCATTTGGACTGCGTCCGACCCATTCACATTCCTGTCCAGGAGAATGACCAGCTGGGAGCCGGCGGTGGAGACGACGCGCCCGGCCTGAATGCGGCCCTGATGGCTTGTATCGGCCGTGGAACTGGCGGGTGCTGGCCTTGTTAGATCATTCATGAATTGTTTCCATAAGTTTGGGGCTGCTGAGCAGGCCCGGAATTTCGTCGCTCCGCAGGGGCTTCGCAAAATAGTAGCCCTGCACGAATTCGCAGCCGGTCTGATGGACGAAATCGGCCTGCGCCTTGGTTTCGACACCTTCCGCCACCACCTTCAACCGAAGGCTGCGCGCCAGCTGCACGATGGTGGCCGCGACCACGGCGGCATCCTCGCTTACCGTCACATCCTTGATGAAGCTTTTATCAATTTTCAAGCGATCCACCGGGACTTTGCGCAGATAGCTGAGCGATGAGTAGCCGGTGCCGAAATCGTCAATCGCGAGGCCGACGCCTTGGGCGTGCAGCGCCATCAGCATTTCGGCCGCAACATGCATGTCCTGCATAATCCCTGTCTCGGTAATCTCTAATTCGAGCCAGGAGCCTGGCAGCCCGGTTTCCTTCAGAATTTCAGCGACAAGCTGCGGCAGATTGCCGGTGCGGAATTGCATGGTGGAGACGTTGACGGACATTGTTAACTGCGGAACGCCGGCTTCCCGCCAGCGTACCGCCTGACGGCAGGTTTCGCGCAGGACCCATGTGCCGATTTCCAGGATCAGGCCGGAGCGCTCCGCCACGATGATGAATTCGTCCGGGGAGATGACCCCGTGCTCTGGGTGTTCCCAGCGCAGCAACGCCTCAACACCGCTAACGCGCCCGGTGCGGAGTTCGAATTGCGGCTGATAGACAATCTCCAACTGGGTCATCAGGGTCGGCTCGCGCAGCGCCTGTTCCAGCATTGAGCGCCGGTGGACTTCCTTATTCAGGGATTCATCAAAAAAATGAGAACGGCCACGCCCGTCATTCTTGGCGCGATACATTGCAAGGTCGGCGTTCCGGTGCAGAAGTTCCACCGTACCCGCATCATCGGGGAACATGGTGATGCCGATAGAGGCCGCGATGAATATTGGCCTTGTCTCGCCGTCAAATGGCTGGGCCAGGGCGGCAATCAGCCGGTCGGCCAGTTCGCTGGCATCAGCCGCGTCTTCGGGGTCGACTTGCAGCAAAGCGAACTCATCGCCGCCGATGCGGGCCAGCGTGTCCCCGGCGCGGAGCACGCCCACGACTCGAGCGGAAAATTGCTGCAGCAGCCGGTCGCCGACCGCGTGGCCCATCGTGTCGTTCACGTCCTTGAAATGGTCGAGGTCGATATACAAAAGCGCGATCTTCCGGCCGCGGCGCAGCGCCTTCTGGGTTTCCGTTTCCAGCACCTCGTTGAAAAGCCGCCGGTTAGGCAAGGCTGTTAGCGCGTCATGGCTGGCCATATAGGCCAGGCGCGACTGGACTTGCTGGCGGACGGCCATTTCATATTTCAATGCTTCAGTGGCAATTTCGATCTCATGCTTCGCCTGCTTGGCTTCCGAGGCCTCGCGCTCAGCCTCCTGCTTGGCAGCGAGCAACGCCGCATCCGCCAAATGACGCTCAACAAGCCGGCCCATATGAAGGCTGTAGCGCTCCAAAGCCTTATTCCTGGTTACGGCCATATAGCGTGCCTTTCTCCACTGCGTTTCGCTGACCTAACAAATCCCCGCCTTCAACCTTAAGTCAAGAGAGACAACCTTAAGAGGCACCCTTCTTTCGCAAGAAACGGTGGATTTATTCATAAAATTGAAACTGACCCGCGGCGAGGCCGGCGCAGTGTGGCTTTTAGACCTTATCATTCAACATGCGATTAACGGGCAACACCAAACGGGGATTAAACCGCCATTCCGGCGGCGAATCCGCTGCTCCAGGCCCACTGGAAGTTGTAGCCGCCGAGCCAGCCAGTCACATCCAACGCCTCGCCGATAACGTACAGGCCTTTCACGGCCGCCGCTTCCATGGTTTTGGAGGATAATCCTGCCGTATCAACCCCGCCCAGCGTGACCTCGGCTTTCGCAAACCCCTCGGTTCCGCTGGGGTGCAAGGCGAAGCGGTTGATCGTTTCGGCGGTGTTTTTTAACGCCTTGTTGGGCATATCGCCGATAACGTGGTTGCCAAGCGGCGGTTGCAGCAGGTTATGGGCAAGGCGCGCGGGCAGTATTTCGGCCAGCACGGTTTT
>Ga0116227_10014629_pt1 | contig 11884 bp, 14 predicted proteins | sample S1TSphgellanicum_FD_89693 | JGI IMG/M metagenome (GOLD analysis project Ga0116227, IMG submission 89693) | Host-associated microbial communities from peat moss isolated from Minnesota, USA - S1T2_Fb - Sphagnum magellanicum MG | ecosystem: Host-associated > Plants > Peat moss > Unclassified... | reverse complement strand
GGCTGCCAGAAGCCTTTCAGCCATTTGCGCGATAATATGCGGCAAAGCCCGTTGCGCCGCGACATTGCCCTGAACGATCTGGTCTTGCAAAGCATCCATTGAGCGGACGATGTCTGACGGTGATTTGTTCACTGTTTTCGTCTTGGTCTCGGCCCCTGGCTTGATATCCATCGGCGCCTTGACCGGCTCCGAAGACTGCGCCGCCGTTTCGCTGCTGGCCTCGCCGGCCACAGCCAACATCGGCGGTAAAAAACAAAGCGCGGTTCCGATCAAGAAAGTCCTGATCACGGCTTGTCCTTTCGCAGCAGGATTTCGATGCGCCGGTTTTCCGCGGCCAACGGGTCATTCGCAATTTTCAGCTGATGATCCGCATAGCCTTCGATGCGATCGATACGTTTTTCGTCCAGGCCGCCGCGCACGAGCATGTAATGAGCCATTTGCGCGCGCGCAGCCGAAAGCTGCCAATTGTCGTAAGTCGCAGATTTATAGGGACGTCCGTCGGTATGCCCCCTGACGACAATCATTCCGGGGTAGGTCTTGAGAAGATGCGCGACCTTTTCCATCACTTCTATCGTTTTCGGCTGAGGCTCCGCCGATCCGACCGTAAACATAGCATAGGTCGTTTCATCGGTGAGACTGATCAAAACGCCTTCGGGGGTGCTCTTAACTTCGACATTGGGTGATCCCAATGAAATGGCATCCTTATGCATGGCATCGGCGATTTCGGTCCGCAGTTTACCCGCTTCGGCTTCGTTAGCGCGCGTTTCGGCCGCTGCCTGTTGTTCGGCGGTCAAAGGAGCTGGAATTGCAGCGGGAGCCGGAGTTGGAGCCGGGTTTTTGATTGCCTGTTTGGCGGATGTCAGCGCTTTGGTTTGCGGCGGTGCTTTTTCCTCGGCTGCGATAACCGACGCTGCAGCAGGAGGCGGCGCGGGAGGGACCGCTAATACTTTCTCGAAAGATTTTGAATCCAGCGCCTCGGATGGGGCGTCGGGTTGGGCGTCAGCAGGCTTGGAGCCTGCGGTCTTCGAGTTTTCTGTTAGCTGCGCGGCTTCGGCTTGATTATCCGCAAAGCTCGGAGGCGGTTCGATCGCGGGGTTCGTCGAAAACGGATCGCGGAACGCATCATTGCTTTCCGGAAGAATGGGGTCAGGCTTTAGTCCAGCCTTCTCGTCCCTTGAACCTAGCTTCGATTTTTCTCCGGGATCTTCGGCTGCGATCTCCGACAAAACCGCATAAGGGTCGCGGAACAAAGACGCATCATCATGGTGAGTTTTCGATTCGCCGCGATCATAGAGCGCTCTTTTTTCCTGCCTGAGCGGAAGCTCCAAATGCTTTTCGCCGTTTTCACCGGCTCGAGGCCCGCCCTTTCCACCTTCGGTCGGGCTGGGATCGTCCAGCCCCTTTTTATTGACGGACACTTCAGCCAATTTCACCGGGTTGAAGTAATGCGCGATAATGATCTTTTGTTTTGGGTTCGTTGCGCTGATGAGCCAAAGAACAAGAAAAAGCGCCATCATAGCCGTCATAAAATCGGCGAAGGCGATTTTCCACGCGCCGCCGTGATGGCCGTCGCCATGGCCGCCGTGGCGCTTGATAATGATCAACTCTTGATGAGGCTCTCCAGCCATTTACGCCTGCTCCCTGGAGGGTTCGAAACGCTCGATCCAAGCCTGCATCTGCGACTCGATAACCGTATGATGAGCGACGATGCGGATATCGACCGAGCTGTTTGGTTTGTAAGTGATGGCCGCTGTTTCAGGCGAAAGCTTCTCGCGTAAAGCCGCAATCAAATCGTCAGGACCTGAAATTTCGATCGCTGGACTCTCACTCGTCAGAAGGATGCTTACATTATGCGCGAGTTCTTCGATCATCTGACGGCGTAAGGCGTCGATAAGGAACGGCCGCAAAATAGCATCGAGCGTATTGGCAAGCATGTCTTGCAATTGAGCGAACGCCTCGGTAATGGCGAGACTCAATTTATGACCTTCTTCCGTAGCCCAAGACTGACGCTCATTGAGAAGATGCTCTTCATGCTGCGCGGCCAACGCTTGCAACGAAGCTTCCAAATGCTTTTGCGCTGTGGCGGCGGCCTCTTGACGCCCTTGCTCGCGCGCAGCTTCGAGTTCGGCCTCATGGTCCTCGATGACATCTTCCGCCTTCATGGACAAAGGATGCAAGACGGTGTCGGGATCGTCTTTAACCGGGACGTCCTCTTCCGCTCCAAATTGAATGAGATAGCGGCCGATGGGATGGGCGATCACGCCTGCTCTCCCTGATGGATCCAAAGCTTGAGGATCGTCGCAGCCTGGGCCTCATTGAATTCGACGATCTGTTCCAGACGCTTTTGCGGCGTATGCTTATTGACGTTTGTCAGATCGGCAATGAGATTGGGCTCTTCTTCCTCCTCAAGCTGGGCAAAATCGTCGTCCTCGGCACCCGGCAAAGCAACTGCGCCTCCGCCATTGGGCAATGCGGTTGCCGCCACATTCGACGGTGCCATGATCGCTTTGGCAGCTGGACGAAGACCAAACCATGTGACCAGCAAAGCCGCGATTAAAATCACTCCGGCATTGATGATATTGCTCATCTGACGCAGCAGAATTTCGAGGAACGACTGGGTCGGCACCGGATCGAGATCATGACCGGCATCGACGAAATCGACGGCTGACACTTTGACCACGTCGCCACGGTCTTTGCGTATACCTGCCGCTGACGCGATGATTTGCTCGATCTCGGTGAGCTGACGGCTGATCGCTTCAGGTGTCACCTTCTCGCCGAGAGCCGAAACAAGACTTGCACGGTTGACCAGAACGGCGATCGAAAGATGATCGATTGTATAACCATTGCTTATCGTACTGATCGTTTTCGAGGACACCTCGTAATTCGTGACCTCTTCGCGTTTCTGATTTTCTTCGTTTGACTGTTTGCCATCGTCCGTCCGATTGGCTTCAGGCGGGATATTGGCAGCCGCAGATATAGGGGCCTGGTTCGTGGAATTTTGCGACGTCTGGTTTTGCTTGACCACACGAACCGAACGTTCGACGCGTGATTCCGGATCGAAAATCGTCTGGTTCGTCTGCTTCTTATCCGTATTGAGCCGCGTAGCGACGCTGATTTGGAAATTGCGAAGCCCGAAATAAGGCATCAGCGTCTTGCGTATATTATCCGTGACTTCCTGTGAGACTGTCTTTTCCAGGCTGAGTTCGCCACTTGGAGCCGAATCCGCAAGGTCGCTTCCCGACGCCAGCAGGATGCCATCCGTATTGAGAACGGTCACGCCCTCAAGCGCGAGACCCGGAACTGACGCAGCAACGAGATGACGGATCGCTTTTGCCGAAGCCCCATCGTCAGACGATTCGGTGCGGATGACAACGGAGGCTGTAGGTGGCTGTTGAGTCCGCCGGAACGATCCTTCGTCGGGCATGACGATATGAACACGCGCTGCCTTGATGCCACGCATGAGTTGAATTGTGCGAGCGAGCTCTCCTTCGAGCGCACGGACGCGTGTCACTTCCTGCATGAAGGAGGTCAGGCCGAGCGAGCCGAGCTTGTCGTAGAGCTCGTTTCCGGTACTTGGGCTGTTTGGAAGACCTTTTTCAGCGAGCAGCATGCGCGCCGGGGCAGTTTCACCAAAGCGAACCAGAACCGTTGTGCCATCGGAATTGACATCGAAGGGAATGTTCGCTTCCTTCAGTACGGAAGCGATCCGGCCGACATCTTGCCGGTCCAAACCCGTATAAAGGACCTCGAGCGCAGGCCGGCTCATATAGTAGCCGCCGAGGCCAACAACCGTGAAGACGGTCAGACCTATGATGGCCAAAGCGATCAATCGCCGTGGCCCGAGATTAAGCAGATTGGCCCATAGCCGTTCCGCATGTTCCCGCCCGGTCATCCCTAGCCTCAATAACGCCTCTACGAAACGTTAATCTGAGCTAGAAAGCTTGCGCGGGGATTGCAGAAAAAGTCCGGCCGCGCTCCTTCAGAAAATGCGGCCGGACGAAAGTGTTATGATTACTGGAACAGCTTCAAGATGAGCTGTGTATTGCTGTTGGCGATCGACAACGCTTGAATGCCGAGCTGCTGCTGAACCTGCAACGCGGAAAGTCTTGTCGAAGCTTCGTTCATGTCGGCATCAATGAGCGAGCTGACACCAGTCGTCAACGAGTCCGAGAGAGCTGTGATGAACGTCTGCTGGTTGTTCACGTTGGTCGTCGTCGCACCGAGTGTCGAGGACGCTGTCGTGATCTTGCTCAAAGCCGATTGAACGTCGAGCAACATATTGCTAATATCGCCATTAGTGACACCGGCCGCCGTGATGTTGAGCGAGAGGATCGAAGCGGCGGTGTAGTTTGTACCGCTGAGGCCGAGAATGCCCTGCGTCGCTGCCGTGGATGCCGTTTCGAACAGCTGGGTGTTCGTTGTATCGATGTTGATGGTCGAAACGCCGCTCGCCACATCGTAAGAAGCCACGAGTCCGATTGTACCGGGAGCCGTGGTATCGAGAAAGTTTTCACCGTTGAAATTCGCTGCGGAACCGATGTTCAACAGCTGCTGCTGCTCGGCTTGGATGGCTGTCTGAAGCGAAGCTTTATCAGCGCCAGGCTGCTCGGATGCCAGCAAATTGTTTTGGATTGCAGTCATAATGGTAATGGTACTATTCAACGCCGTCGTCATCGTGGACAGCAATGAAGAGCTTTCGTTGAGAGCGTCGCCCACCGCGCCCAAAGCAGAGTTCTGCGAGGTCATCTTGGTGCCGATGGACCAATAAGCGGCGTTATCTGCTGCCGTCGAAATTTTGAGACCTGTGGAGACCTGGTTTTCAGTGGTCTGCAAATTTTGCTGCGTCATATTGAGAGCTTGAAGAGCCGTCAAAGCCGACGCGTTTGTGAGAATGCTACTCGACATAAGCGTATGTCCCTAAGGTTGACTGAAGAAATTTTGGGGACATACCGGGTTTTCGCCGGTACGGCAGAACGGCGTGATGCCTTTAGACAGCGGTCTAATCTGACGTGAGACGAAGTTAACCGGGGAGTTTTACTAAACTCTTAACCCAGCGCTTAATACCGTTTGCAACTAGGTATAAGATCTGACGAGGCTGCCAATGAGCATGTTCCAGCCGTCAATCAATATAAAAAACAATATCTTAACAGGTAACGAAATGACCGATGGCGGCAGCATCATCATGCCCATCGACATTGTCAATGTGGCCACGATCATGTCGATGACGAGAAATGGGAGAACGATCAAAAATCCCATTTCAAAGCCGCGCCGTAACTCGGAAATCATGAAAGCGGGAATCAAGATGCGAAGGTCGACAACGGTGCTGTCGGCTGGTTTCAGAGAGTCCTTGGCGAGATCTTCGAACAGCTTCAAATCTTTGTTACGAACCTGTCCCAACATGAATTGGCGGAATGGTTCGATAATTTTCGGGAAGGCTTGCTCCTCCGATAGGCTGTTGTCCATGAGAGGTTTGACCCCGCCCTGCCAGGCCTGATCGAAGGTCGGTGCCATGACGTAGAAAGTCATAAACAGGGCGAGGCTGATGAGCACCAGATTCGCAGGCGTGCTTTGCAGGCCAAGACCCGATCTGAGGAACGAGAGCGCCACGACGAAACGCGTGAAGCTCGTAACCATGACGAGAATACCGGGCGCGATCGATAAGACCGTCAGCAGCGCGACGATCTGGATGATCCGCCCTGTCGCCGTGCCGCCCCCTGCCGGAAGCAAACTGTTCAGATCCGGCGTTTGCGCCGCGGCGGTGCCTACACATGCGAGGACGATAACGAGTGCGGCGATCCAGCTTTTCATTGGACGACCAGCGTCTCTATGACGAGTTCCTGCACCTTGCCCTCAGACCTCACAAGAGCCCGCTCGGTCAAATCCTCACGCAAATGCTGCAAGCCGCTCGTGCCGCTGAGCTGGGCAATCGTAAGGGTTTGCATGTAGCCTAAAATATCACTGGCGACTTCGGCAGCAAGAACATCTGGTTTGGCGACGGCAGCTGGATCGAAAACGATCGCGGCGTGAAGCCGTATCCAAGTCTCGGATGTTTGATCGAGATTCGTAATGATCGGAGGAAGCTCGCGGATATTCGCATTCATGACCGTCGGGTGAATGGGCGTTTCGGGCGCGGGCTTGGCATCCTTCGCTGCGGCTGTTTGCAGAGATGTCAGATATAGTCCGAATCCAGCGCCGCCGCCGCCTGCGACCAGCGTCAACAAGGCTAAGACGGCAATCAACACCATCATGGATGGCGCGCCCCCAGGTGATTTTTCGCTTGCCTCGTCCGAAGCCATGATGCCGATATCCCCAGCCAAACTCGGCCCGAAAGCGCTCCCCGCAAGGGCCTCGGGTCGAGGCTGTCTTGTTCGAGCTTCGTTTTACGCACGACAGCCCTGAAAGGTCCGAGCCTTCAGAACGCGTCTAAAAAGGTTTCACCCGATCGTAGACCTGCTGCAGAAGAGCCGGCTGTTGCACCTCCATATTGCGGCCTCGTCCGCCATAGGAAATACGGGCTTCAGCGACTTTGTCGTAGGAGATCGTATTGTTACGCGAGATATCGCGCGGCCGGATAATGCCGGCGACATTCAGGAGCCGCAGCTCATAATTCACTCTGACCTCTTGCGATCCGCTGACGATCAAGTTGCCGTTCGGCAAAATATCAGTGACGACGGCTGCGACAGACAGTTGGATTTTCTCTGACCTATCGATATTGCCCTGCCCCTTGGTCGAGGAGAGCGATTCGGATGTATAGGTCGGCTTGATTTCACTCGTAGCGCTATCGACGCCGAGCTTCCAATCGAAGTTCGTGTTGACAGTCGAATCGAGAGATCGGCCCGATGCATTGCCAAATGTAGCGCTATCGTTGATCGCAATGTTGATCGTGACAACGTCGCCTGCCTGCATGGCGCGCGGATCGCTGAAAATATTGGCCTTGTTTCCGTTCCACAAGGTTTGCGCGCGATGCTGTGTCGTCGGGACGAAAAGCGTGCTGGCGGTCGGCTGCATGTCAACGGCGAGCCCGGTTCCAACCGGACTCATCTGCGGTTCGCGGCCGATCTCGCGTAGATCGCCGGCGCATCCTCCGAGCGACATCGCAAGACTAATCAGCATAAGAAATCTCATCTAGGATTTCTTTCCATCGGCTGATGGACTTATACCTGTCATCGTATTGGTCAGACGCGCTGCACGGCCCGGCTCGATTTCATTGAGAATCAGACTTGCGTTCCGTGTCGGAAGCTTGGCAAGCAACGTCGCCGCCATCATGTCATCCATTGCCGAGAGTTGTGAGGCCGCTGCTTCGGGCCGCATTTTGCTGTAGATCGCAACCACGCTGTCTTCGGCCTTCTTCAAGGCTTCATCGCGCTTTTTGAGCCACTCTTCGTATTCGGCGCGCTTAGCATCAAGCTCAGCGATGCGCTGCTTAATCTGCTCTTCGAGCTCAACGAGCTTCGCAGCCTGCCAAGCCGCTCGCGCATCACCTGCACTCGTAGCGTTATTCAAACAAAACTTCTGTATATCCGTCATCTGCGCTTTTGAGTCGCCTGGCTGCGCGGTGGTTTTAGAATCGATCTGTTTCAGCACAGCCTCAACCTTCTTGGGTTCGAGGCATAGTCCAGCGCTGGAAGACCCAAGCACGGTAAGGGCCGATACCATTCCAAACAACGTCAAATGAAACTTCGCGCGATTCATGTCGATTTCACTCATCCGTTGCGTCTGGCGTAGCGGATAGCGGTGAATCCACTTCGGCTACAATGCTGAGAACGCACTGTAGAACCTTACAAAATAACCTTGTGCCGGGCTGGTTGAGAGCGGCGATTATTGAATAACCAGATCGGCCTGCAAAGCCCCGGCGGATTTGATCGCCTGTAAAATCGAGATGATCCCCGCGGGCTTCAAACCGATCTGGTTGAGTCCCGAGACCAAGGTCCGAAGATTCGTTCCGCCGACAATCGCGACTTTCCCACCTTGCTCGTTCGCCTGAACCTGCGTCTGGGGCACGACGACGGTCTTACCTTTCGAGAAAGGCTGCGGCTGCGACACCACAGGCGTTTCCGAAATCCGGATCGTCAGATTGCCATGTGTGACGGCCACCGTCGAAATCTGAACATCCTGTCCGATGACAACCGTTCCGCTGCGCGAATCCATGACAACGCGCGCTGGCGCATCGGGTTGAACGGTCAGTTCACCGATTTCGGCCATGAAGCGGGCTGTCCCGACATGCGGAGGTTTGCTTAAAAGCACCGATCTCTGGTCCTGCTCGCGTGCGACACGCATACCATAATGTTCGGCCGAATATCCGTTGATCGCATCGGCGATCCGGACAGAGGTGTTGAAATCCGGATTGGTCAATTCGAGCGTCAAATTGGCGATATCTTGCAGCTGTCCCTGCACCTCGCGTTCGATCAAGGCACCGTTAGGAATACGCCCCGCGGTCGGAATATTTTGAGTGACGGTTTCGGCTTGCCCGCCCGCCGCATATCCCGAAACGGCGACCGGTCCCTGCGCGACAGCATAAGTCTGTCCGTCGATACCATTCAGCGATGTCAAGATCAGCGTGCCGCCGAGGAGCGAAGCCGCGTCGCCCATTGAGGATACCGTTACATCGATTTTGGAGCCTGCGGTAACGAACGGCGGCAGATCCGCCGTTACAATGACGGCAGCGACGTTGCGCGTGCGCAGCGCGGTGCCGCGTACATTGATTCCCATGCGGTCCAACATCGATTCGATGGACTGCTCGGTGAATGTCGAATTGCGTAGCGTGTCGCCGGTCCCTTGCAAACCAACGACGAGACCATAGCCGAGAAGCTGATTATTGCGCACACCCTGAAGTGTCGCGATATCCTTGATCCTCACCGCTGCCTCGGCACTGACCCCTGTAAGGCATAAGGTAAAGACCAGCAGAAACCTGAGCATCAGCCACCACTCACGCGAATGGAACCATCCGGTTGAACGACACCGGAGATGGTCAGACCACTATCAAGATTACGGACCGAAACGACATCGCCGGCTCCGCCCGCTTGAAGCGCCGATCCATAAGTCGTGATGGTCATATCGCCATCGACATAAACGACTCTCACCCTTGCGCCGTTGACGATAAGCCGCGGCTCAGCGACCGCGGTCATGGGGATCGGAACGCCCGGCAGCAGAGTCCGGCGCGCGACTTTACCGACAAGCGCATCGTGCGTCTCGATGACCCCGCGCTGAGCTGTAGGATTTGACGAGAAGTCGCGATCGACAAGCCAGCTTTCACGGATGGCATCGCCTGGATAAATCGTCACGTTGGGAACCGGCAAAAGCCTTCCCTCTTCGCTGGCCAAAGCACTTCCGGCCAGGATGCAAGCCATCCCACTCATGACCAGAAAGCGCAGAGGCCGCAAGGCAATCGCTATCGGCATTATGACCCCATATTCTTCGAAACGGTGCTTTCCATCTCATCCGCCGCCGTGATGACTTTGGAATTCATTTCATAGGCTCTTTGAGCCGAAATCAGATCCGTAATTTCTTTGACAGGATCGACATTCGACGCTTCAAGATAACCTTGGCTGACGGTACCGAAACCCGGATCGCCAGGCAGACCGGCGACAGGTGTTCCCGAAGCTTCTGTCTGCTGGTACAGATTGCCGCCGAGCGGATTAAGGCCCGCCTCATTAGGAAAAGTCGCGAGGTTCAACTGGCCGATGACCTGCGGTGTCGACTGTCCGCTCTGAATGACTGTCACCTGTCCGGATTGGCTGACACCGACACTAACCGAATTGGTCGGGATGATCATTGTCGGCTGCACGACATATCCGTCGCCTGTGACGAGCTGGCCTGTCGCATTTGTGTTGAAGGACCCCGCCCTTGTATAGAGCGTATCGCCATTCGGCCCGGTGATTTGAAACCAGCCGCGGCCGTTCAGCGCCAGGTCGAGTTGATTACCCGTATTTGTAAGCGACCCTTGCGTCATCAAATTACGGATGGCCGCGGTGCGGACACCAAGACCGAGTTGCGCACCCTCCGGCACTGTATTGTCTTGACCACGGCTTGAGACGCCCTGAAGACGTTCCGATTGATAGATAAGATCGGTAAACTCCGCGCGTGCGCGTTTGAAACCCGTCGTATTGATGTTGGCGACGTTGTTGGCGATGACTTCAACATTTAGTTGCTGCGCAGCCATGCCGGTCGCTGCAATCGACAACACTCTCATCCGTTTTCCTTTAAAATAAGATTCGCTTCCGATTCCGGCAGCCAGTGTCTGAAGGCTGCGCCACGATTTCCTTCTAAAATCGAACCCTGCTCACGGTGCCGGATTAAATAGTCATGCGTGTAATTTCTTGGTAGGCGGACACGGCCTTATCGCGAACCGCAAGCGCCGTTTGTAAACTGCCCTGCGCATCTGAAACCGCTTCCACAACTTGCTGAACCGTCGCCTTGCCTTGCAGTCCGGAAATCGCCGTGGCTTCTCCCGTCCTCATTTTGCTCATTGCATCAGTCACGACTTGCGTCATCATTTGACCGAAATCACCGACGGCATTCGTCGCAGTCGTAACGGATGCATTCGTCGCGGCTTGAGCCGCCGATGTGCCGACGATCGTTCCAACAAGTGGGATAGCGCCTATCATTATGAGCTCTTCAAAAGATCAAGTGTCATGGAAAACAAGTCGCGGGTTTCTTTGACGACTTGCAGATTGGCTTCGTAGGACCTGTTGGCTTCGCGTAAATCCGCCATCTCGAATAGGATGTTTACGTTTGGCAGCTTGACCATGCCCTGCGCATCCGCAGCTGGATTGCTGGGATCATGCTCGGTTTTAAAGGTACTGCTATCGACCCCGACCCTGCCGACCTTGACAAGGCTGACACCCGTCGTGCGATCAAGCTCGTTTTCAAAGGTTATCGTTTTGCGCCGGTACGGGTTAGATCCTGGCGTCTTGCCAGTCGATTGGGCGTTCGCCATATTCTCGGCGACGACCCGCAACCGGCTCGATTGAGCCTCGATACCGGATCCGGCGATCTTGATGGACGCATCGAGCGGATCAATCATTTAACACTCGCTGATAGCATTTGATTGAAGGCCTTTACGACCGATGTGTTCAATGAATATTCCCGGTTGATCGAACCCGCCTTGAGCATCTCCTGTTCAAGGCTCACGGAGTTTCCGGAACGGGTCACTTCCCAGGGGGCTGATTCTTTTGTCGTGGAGGATTCGGGATCTAAAGCATCGACGCTAAGATGCTTAGAGTTAGTCTCCGTCATTTGCAGCTGCGCCCCGTCATACACCTCCTCAAAAGCGCCGACGTCCATGCCCGCATAGCCTGGCGTATTGGCATTCGCGATGTTTTGCGCAACCACAGCCTGGCGGACTGTCAGCCAGCGTTCTTGCTGTGAGGCGAGATCGAGAAGATAAATCGGCTGCACGTGAAATCCGATGGCAAGAAGCTGTTCATCTTAAGTCGTTGTGACTCTCGACAAACGATCAATCACCACTCGAAATTAGATGATTTATCTTGCCCCAGGCTGTTGCATTTTATGGAAGAACCACAGTGCTTTAGCAACGGATCAAACGACTCCGCACGATCAAAAGTTACGAAAATATTAATTAGTGCTGTCTGCTTTTATACGATTTTAAGAGCCGCGCGGCGGCGATCGCATCAACAAGCATTTTTGTCTCTTCATCCGGATTCGTGAGCTGCTCCGCAAATGAGAGCGCACGTATTTCAATGCCGGCATCAAATGTATGAAGAACCAGATCAAAAAGAATTGAGACCGAGGCGTGATTGAATTCCAGCCCGATCGTAACGGTCGGCGGCTGATCCCACTCGAGATCGAAAGTCGCCATCGCGGCATATGTCAAAGTGCCATGCTTGAAGAAGAGTTCAATCGACGAGTTAACGACATCCTGTAT
>Ga0116227_10014628_pt1 | contig 11885 bp, 10 predicted proteins | sample S1TSphgellanicum_FD_89693 | JGI IMG/M metagenome (GOLD analysis project Ga0116227, IMG submission 89693) | Host-associated microbial communities from peat moss isolated from Minnesota, USA - S1T2_Fb - Sphagnum magellanicum MG | ecosystem: Host-associated > Plants > Peat moss > Unclassified... | reverse complement strand
AACAAAAAAAAAAAAGGCAAAAGGTGGGGGCGGAAAAAAAAACACCCCGAAGAACAAAAAAAGGAAGAAAACCAAAATAAACAACAACGAAACCAAAAAAAAAAATTAAAAAAAAAAAAAAAGGACTAGAGGGTCAAACTTTTTGAACTTTTGGAGCAAAAATTAAAAATTTTAAGTTTTTAATTAAATTTTTTTTTGACCAAAATAAGATAATAATAAAATCCTGACTTCCGCCCCGATTTTCTCGTACGTGTTGTAAAACTCTCAAAGATTTTTGCTTAATATATTTTGGAGGTGTGCTTATTAGAGCATATTAAATACCACCGGGCGAATGGGAAAAATAAATAAATAAATAAACAAAATTATGGGCATTTCCTCTTCCGAAATGCCTTGTGTGTCATTTATTTAATTGTTTTCCTGTGATACCCCCAAAGGGTACGTGTCTCATTGGAATTTTTTTTAAAAAAAAAATTGTTTCTATTTTTACACTCAGTTTCAGCTTTGGGGGAGTGGGGGAGTTCCGGAAGTAAGCCGGGCAGATCTACTTGCCCACCAACTGTGGCAGACAGGCGATAATCTGCTAATTCCACTTTTTAATTTCTGCCAGTTCCACTTAAACTGTCTTTCAAAGGTGGGGAATACCGGTTATGCTCTTGGAGGGCTCTGGTTGAACCCCTTACTATCTGGACCGAACATCGTCGAGCCCACTACCCTGTTCTGGAACACTCTGTGGTAGGACCCGTTACCAATTTACGGAACGGCGTCTTTGCTAACTGGGGTCTTCGCGTTCCTAGGTGGAACTGCAATAATGATTTACTGGTCTAGTTAACAGGCATAAGATGGTGGGCTAGGGCGTAAAGAGGGGGGGGGGAGGAAACCGGGGCAGTGGGCTGGGTGAGAACATGGGCATGGTATTTGCGCGGGCTGCAACTTTCTCCCGCGCATCCGGCTGCCCTTTGCCGCTGTGAAAGAGCTACGTGTACCCCTTTACCGAGCCTCTGTTTTCCTAGTGCCACGGCAAACCCAAAGCTCTACCGAACCTAACAGCAAGCCTTTGTTCATAAGGCCGCAATGAACCGAACCAAACGGCGAGCCGTTGTTCCTAGGGCCACAGAGAAACGAACCTGTACCGAACCTAGCCAATTGCATATTTTCCTTACGCCATAGCGAGCCCGAAGCTGAAACGAACTTAACCCGGAGCCTTTGTTCCGAAGGCCACAGCAAGTGTTCCCGAGGCTGAAACGAACCTAACCACGAGCCTTGGTTCCTGCGGCCACTGCGAGTCTGAAGCTGTGAATCTTTTACCTCAACCGGAGCCTTTGTTGCTTAGGCCACCGCGACCCCGAAGCTGCACTGAACCTAACATCGAGCCTTCGTTCCTACGACCAGCCAGACCCGAAGCTGAACCGAACCTAACGGCGAGCTTCACCGAAGCACCAAAGTGATAGTCTTTAGAGAAAAGGAGGAAGAAAAGAGACTCCGAGGACGAGAAGCAAAGCGCGACGACTCATCCATGACGCGTACGTAGCAACACAATTTGCTGCCGAGATGCTCACATTGTGAGAGATCGCACCGTTTTTGTTACCTATTTTGTTGTCTGCATAGTTCTAGAGAGGAGTTATCTGAGAGAATAGTCACAGAGAGTGGGGAAGAACCGGGGGGGGGGGGCAAAGGGAAAGAGGGGAAGAAGGAGAGAGAGAGAGAGAGAAAGAGAGAGCGAGCCCTAGACAAGATATGATTGCACGGAGAGGGGGATTACAGAGGCTAGAGGTTTGTATGGGTGAAGGATGCCAGAGCTGCGTAGTGGAGCGCGACAGCACCGCTCTGCTCCATCCGTAGTTCCGGCAGTAGCTATTGCTGGCTGTCCTCCTCCTCCGGAGACGACGACTGTAGTTAGACGAACTGCTGCGGCTCCTCCCCGGAGACGTGCGGGTGTTGTTGTGATAGGGGATTCGTGTCCGTTGAAGAATCGTGTCAGGACTCGTGCTGCAGTTGCGAAAGAAGAAGCAGCAGCAGCAGTTGTTGTTACTACTACTACTAATACCACTAAGGTCATCGGCCGTGCCAAGGGAGGACGGACCGTGAGCGGTCGGCCTGCCAAGCAGAATCGGAATAAGAAACCTCGTGCTCAACCAAAAGCTGCTGCCACTCGACCTAGACAGAAAGGTACTGGGCGAGGAAAACAGGTTTCTCCTAGATCCCGTTCCCAAGAGCCTCAGCCGTCTCCTCAAGATCCTCTTCCTCCATCTCCTCAAGATCCTCTTCCTCCATCTCCTCAAGATCCTTCTCCGTCTCCTCCCGAGGCACCTCCTCAAGATCTTCATCCGTCTCCCAAGCTACCTCAAGATCCTCTTCCTCCTCCTCCTCATCGTCCTTCCCTTCCAGAGGAACGCGTTGAAGTCGATACTGACCTGCCTAAAGACAGACCAGTGGAAGTGGCCGAAGTCAGAAATATGGAGGAAGAGAGCGCTGGACGTAGTGGAGAGAAGATACCTGGTGCAGAAGACGATGGCAGTACCGCACCACTTCCCGAGAGGGTAATTTTTTCTTCTGTGGATGCTTCTTTTGCACATCTTTCTTCATCATAAATTATGGTTTATGTTGCACTTCCCAATTAGCATACATGTTGTAGAAGGGCAGTACTTAGTTTTGGAATGGAGTTCTGATGAGTCTGATGATATTCCCTCGCACAGTGGAGAGATGGAAAGGTTATAGGCACTATGCCGGTCTGTCACCCGAGCACCAACGCTACTGTTGTTGATGATTTGTCTTTGACATGTATGCATGCATTTGGAAGGTTGCTGTTCGTGGCAAGCATGCATGTGTGTGCTTGGCTTCTGTTGTTGTTCTTAGGGGTTCGATTGATGATCTCTTGAAACATTTTGTAATATATGCCAAACAGGTGCAAGTTGGTGGCTCACCAGTTTACAAGATAGAAAGGAAACTTGGGAAGGGAGGTTTTGGACAAGTCTACGTAGGTCGTCGCGTAAGTGGAGGCACAGAGCGGACGGGTCCACAAGCTGTAGAGGTAAAATCTGCATGCAGGAGATGGTTTAGAGCAAGTCCTGCACTGTGGAGACAAACTCTGATGGAGTCTAGGATCGGTCTGTTGCCTTTTCAGAGCCAGATGTTGCCGAACTGACATCACTATCTCCTGCTAGTGTTATGTGTTGGAACTGAACATTGCAGATTGAAATGTTGTCTTTGGCAGGTTGCATTGAAGTTTGAGCACCGGAGTAGTAAAGGCTGCAATTACGGTCCCCCCTATGAATGGCAGGTTTACAAGTGGGTTAAATGTCTAGATCCCAATTCTTATGATTGCATTGTGAGCTTTTTGATGTTCTTCCCCCGTGCAAAAAGTTTTGTGACTGGTTGTTGCCTCTTATGTTTTGTTTTGTTTTCTTGTGTCTGTTTCTTATGACACATGTAGTAAGTTTCAGAATTGCATGTCTTTTTGCAGCACACTTGGTGGCAGCCATGGGGTGCCCCGTGCTCATTTTAAAGGTCGGCAAGGTGACTACTATGTTATGGTAATTTTCTCTGCCAGTTGTTGCTTGATTGCTCATCATCTGGTGTGTACCTTTTGCTTGGTGGTCTATTACCTGTTAATTCATGATGCTGACATGTTCTGGAACATTTGGCCATTCACAGGTCATGGATATGCTTGGGCCCAGCCTGTGGGATGTTTGGAACTCGTCAGGCCAGGCGTAAGATGTTCCTCATGCTTCTGATTATTTTCTGCTTTGTTTGAAGATATGGGAGCAAGGGACATTCTACTTTTAATTATGTATTGATGTCTGTCCCAAATCTGAATACTGTTTTGGTTGTTTCGTGCAGGATGTCGACTGAAATGGTGGCTTGCATTGCAGTAGAGGCCATTTCTATCCTGGAGAAGATGCATTCTCGAGGGTATTTCCTAGTATCTGGGGCTGGTTCATCTGTGTTGAGCTGATGTGAACATATTTAGGTTGTGCACCTTATGTGTTCTGTTGAGAATGGAGTGTGTAGATATATGGACATGGATTTAAAGTGGTGTTTTGACTGCAGCTATGTTCATGGAGATGTGAAGCCAGAAAATTTTCTCTTGGGACAGCCTGGAACTTCTGAAGAAAAAAAGCTATTCCTTGTTGATCTTGGGCTAGGTTAGTGAAAAGCGTTTTCAAATGTCCATTTTGTTTTGGCACCTTTCTTCTTCTTTTTCCCTGAATTATATTCCTGATGCTATGTCTTGACTGAATGACACCCGCAAGTCTTTCATGTTTGCATATGAATCTGAGCTGAAAGGAAATTATCTGTACTTTTTTCCATTTTATTCAACTGTTAAGTCAATTTCTATTGAGGGTGAATTTGAAGTTGTGTAAATGGTTTGTCTTGGCAGCCACAAGGTGGAGGGATGGGACTACTGGTCAGCATGTGGAGTACGACCAAAGGCCTGATGTGTTTCGGTAATCATTTTCATCTGAGTGTGCAAATCAGCATAGGGTGGTGGCTGCCCAGGATAGAAGTAATTAGCTTGTTGTAACTTGGTGGAGCACCAAGTCAATTATCCCAAATGATTGGGACTGATGGTCATTTGGCATGTGGTTGTTGGTTCAATTCACATCTAAGTCTGTCCAATGTCACCTACTATAGGCAACCCACCTGTAGTAGGGGTCAACAGGTTAACTACTCACCAGAAAACCATGTGGCTATCTTGGTGTCAGACTTTGGGGGAGGGTTTGGAAAACCCAGTGCCCCTGATACAGCACATAGAAAGTGACTGCTATGAAGTGATGCAGGAAGTCTTACAAGCTCGACACAGTCATTCAGTCATTTTATTTGTTAAACATAAGTTTCAACTATGAAATAATTCAGTAAGCCCTACAGTGTCAAGAGTCACTGAGTCATTGTAGTTGACAAGCCAAATCCACTTTTTTTTTGAAACCTCCTGAATTTGAATGTTGGCAGTGGAACTGTTCGATATGCAAGTGTGCATGCACACTTGGGTCGTACTGGAAGCAGAAGGGATGACATGGAGTCATTGGCCTATACACTGGTGTTTCTCCTTCGAGGTCGCTTGCCTTGGCAAGGTTACCAGGTAGAAGCTGGATTCCTCTCTGTCAATCTACTGTGTCATGGAATTTTAATTGGTTTGAAGTTAGTTGGCAGTCAGTTGATGCTCACTAGGATTCTAATCTGGGTACGGTGTGGTGACATTTTCTGTATAGGGTGACAACAAGGGGTTTCTAGTGTGTAAGAAGAAAATGGCGACCTCCCCAGAGATGTTGTGCTGCTTCTGCCCGATGCCATTCAAGCAGTTCCTTGAATTTGTTGTGAACATGAAGTTCGATGAAGAGCCAAACTATGGCAAGCTTGTATCACTGTTTGATGGGATTTTGGGTCCAAATCCGGCTGTAAGGCCCATCAACACTGATGGTGCACAGAAGGTTAGTTTGGTGAGGAGGTGTCTTCAGTTTTGCTGAAATGTATGCAACAGTGTTTTATCAATGGTCTTTGCAAGGGCTTATATGTATCCCAAGAGTTTTGTGACCCCCAAGCATATGTCATGACAGGTTGGGCAAAAGAGGGGAAGGATAACTGTTGAGGAGGAGGAGGATGACCAACCAAAGAAGAAGATACGGCTTGGAATGCCTGCAACCCAATGGATAACGGTCTACAATGCCCGTCGACCAATGAAGCAAAGGTACAGAATGTCATTGAGTTTGGTTTGTTTGTTTATTGACATGGTGTGCTTTGAGGGTGATGTTATGTGTCTTTATCAACTCTGGTTGTATTGTGTAATAGGTAGTTCTTACATTTTGCATGCAGTATCCATGTGGACATGTATACTCACAACTTTTATGGATTAGGGCTTTCCCTTGTTATTGTAGTTTTCTTGCTGGTGCAGAGGATTAGTCATGGTAGTATCATCAGCCTGTATGTGTATTGATTGGGAGATGAGGCTTGAACAATGCATTTGTTAATGTGTAAAGTATCTTTTGTGCTGGGTGGTTTTGCACATGGACAACTCAATCTTGTGCACTGCATTGTTTAGCTATTAGTTCATTTGGAGAAAAGAAGAGTAAGGGTTTCTCTTGGCATGGAGGTAAGGCCTGGAGCATGATTTTCAAACTCCTTGCAGGGTAAATGGATATGCCCTACAGCTTGGTATTTGCCCTTGTGGAGACCAATGCAGTATCTGTTTCAATTGAACTGGCTTGTGGTCACTGCTATGTGTATGGATCATGGAGACGGTTGGACATAAATTTGTTTGTGCAGTAAACAGGGGTTTTCTCTGCAATCTTATAAACCTGATTCAGTAGTCAGAGTCTGATGTATGTGTATCAGTAGGCCTGAGATGGTGTTGTTTCAATCAGTGACTTGACACCAGAACTGGAACTGCAGGTACCACTATAATGTTGCTGATACACGGTTGACTCAGCACGTGGAGAAGGGCAATGAAGATGGCCTGTATATAAGCAGTGTAGCTTCTTGTACAAATCTGTGGGCCCTTATCATGGATGCTGGAACTGGGTTTACTGCACAAGTTTATGAGCTCTCACATGTCTTCCTCCACAAGGTTTGTGCAGTAGTTAGTCATACTGCATGCTTGATAGCCTTTCATGGAGTTCTGTATGCAACTGTGAGAGTGGCTTTCTGACAGTTTGTGTTTATCCACAGGAGTGGATCATGGAGCAATGGGAGAAGAACTACTACATCAGTGCAATTGCTGGTGCCAATAATGGAAGCTCTCTTGTTGTTATGTCAAAAGGTTAGAGAGGCTTTATTCCAGTTTGCAGTATTTTGGTCATGATATGAATTGGTTTGCTTTTAGGCAATATTGGTAGATGTCTTCAAACTTTATGAAACTCTTGACTAACTGCAATTGTGTGACTTGTTCTTTCAGGTACATCTTATACACAACAATCATACAAAGTCAGCGATTCATTTCCTTTCAAATGGATCAACAAAAAGTGGAGAGAGGGATTTTATGTTACATCAATGGCTACTGCTGGCAGCCGTTGGGGAGTTGTCATGTCACGCAATGCAGGCTTCTCAGACCAGGTTAGCATTCTTCCTTTCCTCTTCACCAGACTAAGGTACAAGTCACAAAGACAGCTGGAAGTTTGTTAAACTGCCTTTCACTTTTGGTGTTTTTGCTGTAGGTTGTGGAGCTCGACTTCTTGTATCCAAGTGAAGGGATACACAGACGGTGGGATAGTGGGTACCGCATCACTGCCACAGCTGCAACTTGGGATCAGGCTGCATTTGTATTGAGTGTACCACGCAGAAAACCAAATGATGAAACTCAGGAAACCCTGCGCACATCAGCTTTTCCGAGTACACATGTTAAGGTATGTGCTGCTGGTTTTAATCTCTTTTTGTAAAGGTCCTTCACTCTACATGATTGAGTGCATCTACAGTTTTTAGACCTAATTGTGATGTTTCACTCTGTTTTCACAACTGTGAGTAATTTTACAGAAACTCAGTACATTGGTTTTTGTATGAAACTGACCATCACTCACAATCAGAAGCTGACAAATTCAGTGGGAGTGTTTTGGCAATGTTGTTGTTTTACAGAATGCTAAATCATAAATATGGCTAAGTTCTGACTGTCTATGAGCATGTCGTTTCCTCTGTGCAGGAAAAGTGGTCAAAGAATCTTTACATTGCAGCTGTAAGCTATGGGCGGACTGTGTCATAATACCTCTTCTGCAGCAGAGAAGTAGCTTTGAGGACGTGCAGCTAGGCATTGATTGCAAAGGCTCAAAGGGGACCATCTGCTTGATGTACATCTCTTGGGGTTCCTGCTTGATTGGTTGATATGGACATCAACACATAAATGGTGGCAGGATTTGGCATCAGAGCTAGTGTCTTGCTCATGGTCATCTGGGGCGAATGTTCTGGTGATCTCCCATATGGGGGAAAGGGCAAGTGAATTAAGTTATCCAGAGTATCTGTTTTATTAGGCAGAGGATTTGCAGGTAATTTGGGGGCAGGAACAATGTAATTTTGGTTGTCATCAGGTCAGTGTCCATGCAGCCAGTGATAGCACTTGCTTCATGGAAGATTTTGATGTTTGCACCGAGACAAAGGATCTTCCATGTGAGTCTTGTTTCTCTTGTGGTTAGGTTGAGCTGGTCTTTGTGGGCCCCATGACAGCTATTACCTTCTATGTGGATTTTAACATGTGCTGCCTGGCACTAGGCCTTATGTTTAGTGTTGCTGATGCTTGTTACCAACCCCTTGTTCAGCTTCAGTGAGGACAAATATAGTCCCGGGTTCTGACTTTCCCTTTCTCTGCACCTCTTGATTGCATAAAACTTTGTTCTGGATTCCTTTCAGCTTGGGATTCAGCTTTGATGGCCAGGCCTGAATTGTTTGGTTTCTTGAAATTATGGTATTTGTTTTTCCCTATCGAAAGCCTTTCTTTGTATTCAGTCAGCCATTTATGTACAAAGTTGTTCCCGTATATTAAAACAGTAGAAAGTTGTGCTGCTATCTTTACTGCCATTCCATTTACATGCATTGTGTAGTCATGATGCATTCCAAAGATATGTAGTCTCTGTTGATGCAGTCTTCTTAGCATGATGGGAAGTTGATGCAGTTGCAGAACAAGAAGGGCACTGACCGGACATACTCCCAAGGAGTGAAAACTTAAGGGTGGAAATGTGGGAAGATGGGATCCCTGTTGGTTATGAAGCAGGGATGTGATGTACAATAAGTTAGTGCAGGTGAGGACTCTTTAGTGCATAAGCTGAGGATAGTTATTGAGTTGTATTACATTTTTTTTTCCAGGAAAGCATTCCAAGTCAGACTAACTCCTCTCCTTGGATATCTTCAATTGATCAGGTGCAGTGGAGAATTCTTCTTGGGTGATTTGACTCCTTGCATATTGAACATGTATTCTGAGCTAATCTACACCATTGTGTAGTATTCATATTGTTCTTAACTACATTTCAACATTTTGTCAGAGAGCTGCTGCGATTTCTGAATCTACTATGATTATCATGTTTTCTATGAGTTCAATTTTCTCATTTAGAAAATCTTTGCAATAAATCAGCAATGTGGACAATGAAAAACCAACGAAATTAGCATAAATAGTTTAAAACTTCTATATATGTTTGAAAGTTCAGTCTTTGGTAAATATACATGACATAATATGTCACCACATTTGAGCCCTTGGCATTCCAAAAACTATTGAGTTAGAATTAAAATTGTTGGAAGCTTACCTATTTTTTCACCAGTGCTTTCGTTTTTAAGATTACTATGGTATTAATGTGTAGTGCTGTTGGACTGTAATTGTCTTGGTTGTCTGGTGCTGCAGATGTAAAGAGCCTATCTACATGAAAATCAAAGGCATCCAAATAAGTAAAATTAAAAAAGACGTGATTGCAATGTACTTGGTGCAACATGAAAGATAATAAAATGTGAACAAATGTTGCCCTTGCATGAAATGTCAAATATTGAAGTAATTTGATGAGGTGTTCAGGTTGAAAATTATTTTATGCAGAATGTAGGATTCTCATGTATCTTACACCTGCCACGTGTGAAAATGGAAGGAACTCAAAATGTAAAATCATTGTTTGCATTTCAAGTTAAACATCCATTCTATAGCCACAAAATTTCTACATCTTATTTTGACATAAATTGAATGTGATTGCAATTTGGCTATGCCTTGTGAAGGATAGTAAACACCCATGTCATGGCCTTTACATTGTGGTAATAAATCAAAAAAATTGGGGGTTTGTAACCAACATCAGTTTGATTTTCTTGTTTAATTAATTGGTTGTAAACATTTGTTTTAAATAACAAATTACTAGGGCTTAACTTTGTTCGAATATTATGCCCTAAGTTTGAACATTCAAAAACTTCACCATACAAGTGTATAGTACATCTATCAATGTTATTACTTATTATCAATGTAGGATGGTTATTAGAAAGATGAAGAGACCTGTGGCAGTTATCAGGGTGGTTCTTAGAGCATCTCCACCAACGCTCAGTATGTTACCCTACACTGGAAGTCTTGAGTGAAGTTCATCAGTGAATCCACTGGAAGACTGCTTGCTAGCAGTGTGACTACATGCACAAGTTTCAGATCCCTGGAGGAGCACTGGAACAGGCTAATAAACACTGTCAAATCGTATTTATTGACTGGTCCTTGTTTCTGATTGACTAGATAGTTTGATCGGTCCAAGTGGGTTGCTATTAGTAGTTTGCCACTTATTTGCAGTCCCAGTTTCAGTTTTATGGGTGGGGTTGGAAAAAAAAAGCTAGTAACTAAAACGCTTTGATGTGAGATATAATTTTTGCAGGGTCACATTCTGAGTGAGCCTGGGTGGAGATGCTCTTAGGATTCACTACTATGTTTCTAAAAAACATCAAGGACTCAATCCTGGTATGTAACCACAGTCTAGAACTGACCATAAAACCACTAGTTCATGTGTGTGATTTTTCATGAAAACCAGTAAGTTCTTTAGGGTCTCAGATATAAATCAGGACTCATCACAGCTCTTTGATTTCTGTTATTTTTTCAAAAAGCTTGATCCGGTGGTTCTCCTATTCTGAAATAATTTAAAAGCCAGAACTGGAGTTCTTTATAAATTCAAATAACTGCACAACACCAGTTATTATACAACACCAGTTATTACTTATTACCTCTGTTTGTGTGCATATTGCAAGACTGGTATGTACCTTCATCTTGAATTTTTCTTTTCTTAGTGTAGATATGAAAGAAAATATGGAGAGATGTAATGGAGATGAACCCTCCTCAATCACCAAAACTTACTAATATTACATGGCACCCTTAATTGCACTGCTAGTATATATATATATCACTTGGTATGATGAAACTTCAATTGTCAAAATAACATTGGTTTTTACTTTATTCACATTCATGACTGTTTTGCATATTGGAACATATTGTATGATTTTGAAAAACTAAGGACAATAGGAAAGCTAGACCTTGAATCAATTGCGATTATTTTATTAAATCATAATCAAGATATCAAATGTTAAGCAAAATAGGCTTGTTGTTCAAACCATACCATTGAGCAAAAGTTTCAAGAACCTCAATAACTAGAACATTATGGTATTAAATGGCACCTTAATTGCAATATTAGAGACATATATTTTAATGATTTTAATATGTGTTTTGGTAAATGTATACAATGCTAATAATGTCCATTTCATAAAACTATTTTTTGTTTGCCATACATTTGTTGAATCCACCTTTGTAAATGTTTGTTTTAACCATAATTGCATGGTTGCTTCCATTGTCATTTAATTCTATGCAAACTTTGGGTACATTCAAATCTATTGCTTTACAAATAAAACATTAGAGAAATATCTTTTAATGATTTTAAGATGCGTTTTGGTAAATGTTGCATAAGCTTCAATTTGTACAAATAATTGATGGCATTCATCTGGGTAAAGGCCTTATGAGTGTACCAAATTTCCAAAATGAGGTAGGATGCAAGTTGGGAGCGAAGCAAGGGTTCAAAAGTCGAGATCGTACCACTTCGAGGCTTGACCTAACATAAAACTTAAGACCATCATTCGTAACGAAGCCTCACATCAAAAAGAAACACCCCTGTGGAACAGGTGACAATCATTTGCTGTAACACCTAGAGCATCCACAATGGTGCTGAGTATGTGACCCTGCAAAATTATTTCTCACATCCAAGTTGAATCATTTACTTTTTTGCAACGTTGCCCATAAAACTAAAATTGGGACTGAAAATAGGTGGGAGATTACGGCCAGAGTGAATTAACAGCCACCAATGCACCAGTTGGTCCACTGGATGGGTTGCATTTTTTCATTCTGCGTGGGATGGGGCTCATCACAGTCGATTTCTTTTTGCTGCTGACCACTGTACTTTTTTTTTTTTTTTTTTTTTTTTTTT
>Ga0116227_10014626_pt1 | contig 11888 bp, 9 predicted proteins | sample S1TSphgellanicum_FD_89693 | JGI IMG/M metagenome (GOLD analysis project Ga0116227, IMG submission 89693) | Host-associated microbial communities from peat moss isolated from Minnesota, USA - S1T2_Fb - Sphagnum magellanicum MG | ecosystem: Host-associated > Plants > Peat moss > Unclassified... | reverse complement strand
TTTTTTTTTTTTTTTAAAAAAAAAAAAAAACACGTATAAAACTTAAAAAAAAATATTAAAATATTCCCCCATAAAAAAAGATTTTTAATTAAAATTTGTTTTTGCAAAACTTTTTTTTTTTGGAAAAAACCCCCCCCCCCCCCGAGAAATTAAAATCTCTAAAATGAAGTGATTTTGGAGGATTTCAATAGCCAGAAGTGAGAGGGAAAAAAGGTAAGAACTGTCAGATTTATATATTTGGTTTTCAGTGTATAGCCACAAAAATAGAATGATGATTAAAATTTTGTACTTTCAATCTAGTTTATAGCTAGATTTGGCTACATCTTCTAGGGATCATGGCCACTTTCGCTGCAAACAAAAATACCTCAAAAGAAGCATTGGATCATCATCAGTGTTTATTTTTGGGGCGAAATTCCCCCCCCAAAAAAAAAAGTCCTTTGTTTTGGTGGCAACAGCTACAAAGGATTTTCTCTTGGAATGCACCAAAGTGGTCAGTGGCCACATTTTGAGGAAAGAAATTCTGAAGTCGCCATATTTAGACAATACATTCTTCTTGGAGGTTGCCAAAACATAGAGGGATTGTTAAAATGTTCTACTGACCTATCTGACCTGTAGCCAAATTTGGCTCATTCCTTTTGTGGACGCTGTGGCTACATCACAAAATTAGGCCCACAATATAAATATATATATTACATATAGTAAAGGACGTCCTGAAGCATCATTTCATCCATGTGTCCCGTCATCCATCCAGGGTCCCTATGGATACATGTGGATTGTCGTATATAAAGAGGTTTTGGAAATGTAGTTTGTAATTGTAATTTTGTAATATGTACCGTCAAATACACACACGACTGTGCATTAGGCACGGGGTTCAAATTAGTATATATTAAAAACTCCTAGTTCTAACCCATAGTTCTAGCTTGCCCTTAAAAAGGGGGGCAGACAACAATAATTTTCTCGTTTTAATTTCTTAACATAGTTAATCAAATATATTAGCTAGCAAGAACTTAGAAGATAGGATTTTTGGAAAATGCCTTGGGATTTTATTTTATTTTTCTTTTAGGGACGAGGCCTGAGTCAAGCGGTTTCTCCACGCCTGAAAATAAAAGTAGTTTCCAGGGGATAAGTGAGCAGCGCGTGGTGAACCCGTGTCCAGAAAGAAACGTGGCATTCCAGAGTCAACAGAACGTGGTAGACTTTTCTTTTGCAAATTTTTAAATTTTAAAAAAAAAAAATTTACTCCCATTGGATCCGGTTATCTTTTAACAATCGGAACTTGCTCCGTCAGCGCCCCCGACTAGCCAGCTGGACCTTTTACGCGTGCGCAACACGCGTTGAGGTGGTGGGGGGCGCACGGCGTGGTGGGGGTTATTTAAAAATTAAATCCAGCACCCACACTTGTAAGTAACACCCCTGTTAAAACTTAAAACCACTTTTGTTTTTGGTTTTGGAGGGAACCTTTTTTTTTCATTGTATAGCAATGTAGATATTACCTTAGTACCTTGGCCACTTTGACACATTTTTGTCGAATAATTAATTAATTGAATTTGAGGATTCCATTACCACAAACGATATATATACTTCCAAATATTCTACCAGACTCTTCATTTTCCTTGATAAAAAAAATTCTAAGGATTTTCTTTCTGGAAAACTTCAACATTTCCGAAAAGAGTGTAATTATTCCCAAACTGGCCAAGGTAGTAAGGTACTATGGTGTCACTCCCTACCAAGTGGCAATTAGACAACACCAAATGTTGAAAAGATGAATGAAATCAAAGCAATTGATGAAGGAGAGAACTCATTTTCACTTGAAGCATGTTTGTTTTATACCAAATGGATCTTTGGGGTACATACATATGAACTATACCAAATTATTTGTTTCTGCTTCCACTGGGATTTTGGGGGGAAGAATTTTTTGGCTTCAAATGGGAACCAATTTGTGGGTGACAGTTGGAGATGTATCTGGTACTCTTTATTTTTGGATGAAACCCTGGTAAATTTTATGAAAACAATGCACCTAGCAAAGGGGGAGAGGGAGGATAAAAAGAGAGGACCCAAGTCCAAGCCAAAAGCACACAAACCCAAAGGAGAGTCACAAGGGGGCAAAGGAACAAATTATGTTCAAGAACCCCCACCAATCGCAAGAAACATATCCAAAAAAGAAAGAGAAGGGAAACCTGAAAACCTAGTATGTTTAAAAGAACCCTCACCTATGATGATAGTGCACCTCAAGATAGAGGCAACTTGTGTTCTCTAAAAGCTATTGACACAATCTACCTATAGAAAGCTCGTAGAACCGTCAAAGGAAGGCCATTAATGGCCTTAGTTAACCATACCATGTTAGCACACCAATGGAGAAAGTCATCTTCTTGTTGGTGTAGACACCTTAAAACCTCTGTGGCAAGGGGAAAAAACATGTCTATCGAGTGTTAATCATGGTAGAGTCCTTCCTTTGCCTGGGCTGCCATCTTTACTCAAGTGGGGTCAACAATCATCAAATCCGCCAAATTGTGAATGTCATCTATTGATAACATGATGTCAACCCATCGACGAAAAGATTAAAGGAAAAGGATGGAAAGACATTGGCCTACTCATGTGAAATAGAAACCATGTGTCTCTCACAATGGAGGAGAAGGCATTTCAAACCACATCATGGGATGCAATATGTTCCTCACCATGGGAACAACAAAAAAATGGGTCCCTGCAAGATATAACGATTGGTCACAAATGCAATGGATCATCTTGAAAGCTAATGAATGGGGAAAACCCAACTTGGTGTGCAAAGCAAAGGAGAAAATATGAACAAATATGTGGAAAGGTGGAATGATTAGGCAAATAGAAAGCCAAGCACTTGCCCATTGGTTCGCACAAGACCTCAAGCGTGCATGTTGTAAATCAGGAACCATGTCAAAGATGAAGTTGGAAAAGAAATGGTTGTGTAATTGAAATGTTTTCTTAAAGCCGATTTAATCACCTCTCAACAAACTGCATGAAACGAACAAAATGCCACTGCATCCAAAGGAAGGAACTCTCACACCAACTTCAAATGGGCCTAAAGGGGAATGGACCAGAATCATTGGCATTTATCACCTCCAATAAGAATGGGCGATGATCTGATAGGAACCTAACAACAATATAGGTGCAACAAGTGCCCAATTCTTTAAATAGGCCGCTAGTAATGAGGTATGTGGAAGTGAAATTGATCCCCCCACAAGAAATGGGGAGAATGACATGTCAACACACTTAGGGGGCCTATGGGCAATCCAAAAAGCATGGGCTCAAAAACCTCTCAAAGATTTGCAAAAAAATCAAATCAAAGGAAGCAAGCTAATGCCAAAAAGCCAATGAAAAAAGGAAGCAATGAAGTAGGTAAAAATTTATTTGGGCAAAACACCAAGAAAGGATCTCAAAAACAACTTGAACATCCCTTAACCTTGGAAGTGCATTTACATGGCAAACATCTTTGTCCATTGCATCCTACAAAAAAAAATAATAATAAAAACCCCAAATGGGACACCCAAAACCTTAATGTCATTTAATGAGCAACAAAAATCGATGAAAAGAGAGAAACCAAGAGGTCGACCAAAAGGCAACCAAGTTGAACACTAACAAGGTTGGATCAAAAACCCCATAAAAAAAATTGACAAACAAAATGGTCAAAGGCAAGATGAATGATAGAGGTTGGGCCAATCATGTGAATGCCATCTAGAAGGGAAAAGAAAATATAAGAGGGACAAACCCCACAGAATATTGCAATGCACGAAAATGGCCCAATGCAAAAAAAGGCCCAACAAACAAAACACCCTAGCATGCGCCCTTTAGAAAATGGATAACTAACAAATCTCCCATGTGGGAATGGTGGTTGAAGAAAAGGGGAATCCATTGGGCATAAAAAGACAGAACAAAAAGAAAAAGTTGAAACAATTATCTTCTTGCTATGCAAAGTTCTTCAAATATAACTTTCTTGGAGATGGTGTTGAAAACATTTGCAACATCCACCTATAGAACCACCCATTGGGATGGATGTTTAAATAGTTCGAACACCATGAACCATCATTTTGCACCCCCATATTGTTATGTCAAATTCATGAAGTGATTAGCAAACATGAAACACATTGTGAAACTCCAAGCATAACGGTCTCTTCACTAATCGATATAAGACTTTTTTCGTTGCAATCGATTAAATGCCTCCAAAAGGCTTAGCCAAAGCCAAAAGCTTACTAATGTCGAAAACTCAAACAATGGACCTTGGGATATGACCCATAATGACGTGGGAACACACATGGAAAACTTGTGAAAAATCATTAATTGAATCAAAGTCTGAATCAAGCTAGAATTGCATAAAGAATCTTAGCAAGGAGAGAAAAAATCTAAGGGGTGAAACATTTGTAGAACACTATTATGAAGGACACGAAAAATCACAAAAGCAAAGGCTAAAAAATAGGTCTAAATCTAATTTTTAAACAAAGAAGAAGATAAGATTATGTGATTCAAAAATAAGAACACAAGAATTAAAAATAAGAACACAAATTGTGCAAAACAAACGTGAAAATAAATCTTTATTTTGCCAACATACACAAACATGAACATGGAAAGAACATGATAAGGCTATGGTGCAAGATCATGCCTAAAACTGGTGTTAAACATATTAAAGGAAATGTGAAAGGTCTTACATCTATTTATACCCCTTTGGGAATCTAGCTCAAAGAAACTTTCAAGGAGGCTTCCATGTGTGCATCATGTGAAAGTTTATTGAGAACCTTTGTAACTAAAAGTTGATTATGAGTTAATTGAAATTGAATTGATAGTTAACTATGATTTAATTCAAAGTTGATTGGGAGTTAACTATGACTTAAATAAGAATAATTGAAAGTTAATTCAGATTTAATTAAAATTTAACTAGGAGTTAACTCAGAGAAAATTGAAAGTTTTTTAAAAATTAACTAAAAATGAATTGGAAATGAACTAAAAATGAATTGAGAATTAATTAAAAGTTAACTAGAAGTGAATTATAACTTAACTAAAAGCTAACTGATAATGAACTAACATTAAACTAGAAGTTAAATACAAATTCATTACAAATTATGGATGAACATTCGAATGAATGAACCCCATGTCATTGCCATCTATGACAACTGATGATCTTCAAAGAGGTTGGGGTTAGAGCAAAGGGGGCAAAAGCCATGACATCACATGTATATTCTCCAGCATGACCTAAGATGAAACTTCGCCAAAACGATGTGGAAGGGGTGAAACTGAAACTAAAGAGGTGCCTTGAGAAGGGGTGTTTGCCAAAGGGGCTTAAGCTAGAGAAAGAACCATTGTCAAGGCTTATGCCCATAAGACATGTTATGCTTGAAACTCTTCCCAATCACCTATTAAGAATTACCATAGTGATACCCTAATCCCCCTATGACTAGTTGCACCACCATGAAAGACACTACTATGGGAATAACAACAATGGATGCCATGTAGTCACATCATAAGGGTCTTTATTTTTCTTTTTGATCAAATTCTTTTTGCATTCAAATTAACTATTGTAGTACCTGGGTTGGTTAAGCACTAATTAATTGGTTTTTGGATTTGCCAAATTTTTTGAAATTTGTGTGCTTGCCATGCCAAAAATCTGAATGAAGCTTTCAAGCAGCTTCATTATTTAGTCTATTGCTGAATTCTAATTTTATTTTATTCTTACTGCCAAATAAAACTGAATATATATATAATAGGCACCTTGATGCTGAACCAGCCTAGGTACTAGGTAACCAAGAAGTTATACGGTTTACACTTTGAACCTACCATAAAGGGCAAGCCATTGCCCCCACGAGCTGCATGTTGTACCGTTCCATCCTGATTTGTAATCACTTACTTTATTCCCCAGAATTGAGAAAGTTGGTGGCTTTTGCAAAGAAAAAAGAACCCAACACCCATGTTTCTTTACTTACTAAAGTTTTTTTCAACTGGCAAGAAAGGAAGGAAAATTGGAAACACCGTATTCCCATTACATGGAGAGGAAAACTGAATACATACCCCAATGTTGGGCAGGTATTGGATTTTGGTGGGTAAGAATTGAGATCTGGTTATAAAAATGGAAGATCCCACCATACAATGAAATAACCCACCCCAACATAATAGGTAGTAATCCCTCAATATGTGAAAGGTAGATATTTTTTTCAAACACACACCTGCCCTTACCACTAAAAAAAAATTTGACCAAGGCTTTACATATGGATGGAAAAACATAGTACACAAGGACACACAAAGTCCTTGTGTGAAAATTCTACAACAAGGCGGTTAAATAAATACATGAACAAATTGTTCAATAAGAAAAGTCCCCTAAAAGCCTCTTTCAATTAAGCAAGGCTTTTTTTTTCCCCCTTCTCTTTTCTCCCCAAGTCCTCCCCTCTTTCCACGAACTAGAATGTAACCTACCTAGTTCTTAACCTGCCCTAGTTCTTACCCTACCCTAGTTCTTCCAAATTGGAGAAGGCAAAAAACCAGCAGCAGCGGAATAAGTATTCATTCGGAACCGCCGCAGTATTCGGAACCAAGGAGCGCGTGGCGAACCCGTGCCCATACCAAAAAGTAAAGTTAACTTTTGGTGTCTTTTTTTCCGACGGCAAAAACGCGGTCGTCCTATACATTTTTTGGCTTTATTAATATTTAAAGAAAAATAAAATAAAAAAAATCTCTCAAGTACAGGGTTCCTACATATTCTATCTTTGAGAATCTGCTACGTCGGCCCATTACGTGGACCCCTCACTCGGCTAGGCTAGAGCCCAGATCGCGTGCCCATCGCGTGGCATCAATCAACGTGCTTTTGGTAGAACTAGGGTAGGCCGTTAGGAGGCTCATTATGGCTGGAATGGGCTGGTACTAGGACATTTCTTTCGGTAGAACTAGGGTAGGGAGTAGTTAATGCATTACCCTCGGTTCCACACTTTGGGGGACCCATAATATTATCTTGCCGTGACTTTTATTAGAATGCATGAACCAAAGGTCAGCTTCCACATTGACAAAACGAATAATTAATTTTTTCCCAAAAATTAATTCTTTTTTTAAATTTATAAATTTGGAATTTGGAATTTTTAATGATCTAACTATGATAATCATCTTATGAGGAGTGAAATTATTCAGGTTGTAGTGTGCTATAATTGTGATGGTTTTCAACTCCTCACTTCATACTTTTCATAGTTCACCCTAGCATCCATATCGCCACTAAATAATCCTTAAAATAGTGAAATGATAATTTGTTGAAAATTATGATGCTGAGGTGTTGAGAAATATCATAATTATTGGAGGCTACAATCTGAATAATTCCACTCCTCATATGACAATATGAGAATAGATCATTGAAAAAATTAAAAAAGGATTTTCAAAAAAAAAATTACTTATCACATATTTTATCAATGTGGAACTATGATATTTTCACAAAATTTCATTTCACTATTATAAGGAGTATTTGATGATAGAAACTGACCCTAGGGTAAATTACAAGCAATTGTCTCTTTGCTGCTTCTCATGCCCCCATTAAAACTGGGCCTCTTGGTTGCCTGCTGCCTTGTCTCATTGGCTGTCAAGAATTTCTGTTTTTAATTATGTCACCCATTTTTGCCCAACCGAATAGGTTAATAGGCATCTTCCAAAGAGCAGGGTAAAAGAACTGGGGCCCAGATTTGTTTTGTATATATAATTTGTGTTATCTAAAATTTGGCGAATTTTTCCCAGAAGAAGAAAAAAAAAAACCTAGTCGAATTATCTCTAAGAAAAATAAAAATTTCCTAAAAATATTCCAATTTTTGTTTTTTCCCGGAGAATCTCCAAAATTTGTTGGAAAAAAAACATGGGCTTGTACTTTAGGCTCTTTTGAAAAACTTTCCTAGATTCTTGAAATCATTTCATTTTCATTTTAAAAAGATTATTGGGGTGCGCCCAGCCCTTGCCCTTCCCTCCTCCCCCAGTGTCCACCTCCAGCCTTGTCCTCGTCACCCACCTTTATGTTAAAGCGTAGGGAGGTAGATCAGTGACGAGGAAAAGATCTGGCGATTTGATTGGAGGACCGTTTGCTGATTAAGCCTGCCCATGTAAAGTTCTCCCCTGGCTCTTCCCCATAGGTCCCTTATTTTTCTCCCCTTTCTTTGCCCCATCCCTAGTTGACAAGTTGTGAGACCATGAACATTGAGTGGGTGAGCACAAAGTATCTTAAACACATTTTCAACACACACAAAGTCCTGGTGCATTGCAGTCAACAAGGCCCGGTTGCACCCTTAAATAGATAAAAAGGACTTGGGGAATGGCTATGCAATGCACCTGCACAAATTAAAACAATTTGTGTATGTTGTTATGCATATGCAATTCGTTGGCTCTATCCTTCGGGCTAGAGACATTGTGATGATGTCCCTCCTAATAAAAATGGGCCAAAGTTTGATATCCCTGTATTCTAGGGTCATGTGAAGTCCACTATAGACACATTTCCAGCATAACTGAAGGAGCTGCTTGGGCTTCACCATGCTAACAACCACCATGTGTTTACAATTCAGTACGCTTCAATATTTATCATCCTTATGAATGTCATTTAAGGGGGGCAGAGCCATTATGCCATTTACGATTTTTTTGGTGTCATCCATTGCTTCTTCACAATTTGCTTGTTACAAGGCTTTTTATGAAGATCATGGTTTCCTTCCAAGTGGTTGAGATGAGACCTTTTAAGGGTTAGGGGAAAGCTGGATCTCAAGGGCATGCCCGAATTGGAGGGTACTAGCCTCAGACATTTGGGGAGGCCTGGTGGGAGCAGGTCTTTCCAAGCATAAAGTACCAAAGGCTTTTCTGTTGAATGGTGGAAGGTTGCATGCAAATCGTGAAAGGCCCCTTCAATTGACAAAAGCATAATTTGTGTCAGGAGGTGCATTCAATACAAAGAAAGAAACCATGTAGTACCCAGGGAGAACGAAGATTGAAAGCATGAGTTGTGACCCTCTGGATGTCGACCATATTCCTGGCAATCCTTCATCTATTAGGTATTGGGTGTGTAGCTCCTAGGGTAATAGGTATACTTGTTTGAAGGTCATTGACTAATAATGTTTTATTTTCTTTCCTTTAGCACTTATGTATAATGTTTTATTTCAAATTTTGAACTAACTACAAATACAGACAAAAGGTATATTGATCTGCCAGTTTTCAGCTTTTAATTAACCTTTATGGTATGTTCAAACATATCTGCAAAGCATCAAAGTAAGCAGCACCTATGTTATTATTTCAAAAGAATGATCTCAAGAATTCCAACTAAAGAAAAATTAAATGACTAATAACTGTTACCATTCAAGAATAAGCTCACATTTGTGAACATGCCACGATCAAAATTGTTGCAATTGCACAACTAAAAGGTAAAATAACTAGATTCAACAACCACTCTTAGATTTTATCTGCAATAAACTTAGATTCGGTTCTAGTTTTAAAAAATGTATGAATGTGGACAACTCTTATCAAGCACTAAACAATAATCAACCCCACTAGAAAATATTGAGTACCATGCAGCTTCTTTGAAGGTTGTTAATTTTGCAGTGTCTATGACTTTTGGTGAAAGTCCAAAGACATCTGAACTGGTTTTGTTCGAGCAATAATTTCAGTTGGAGGTACATCCATATGTGACTAGACTACTTGGATGAAAATCAGGTTTGAATGGGGGTACTTTCTTTATTCTTTACATACATAAATAATTTAATAAGAACTTAAAATATACATGCCATGATAAAATAAATGTCACTAATTGACTAAATTCATGACATTTATTTTAGCCACTTTCTTGAGTCAATTAGTGACTAAGCCACATCTGGGGAGATAGGTGGAGTGATAGCCACTATTTAGTTGTGAGTGCACTGGACGTCTATTGCTTGTTTTTGGTGATCGACCTCATTGACTGGCCCATGACCCAAAGAAACGTTTCTAAACTTTCAATAGTCCCAAGATAAATTTATACAGGGTTTCCTCTTTCCCACCTACATAAACTAGAGTATAACATTGGGCAACTAACATGGGATAAAAAGTGCCAGTAATTCTAGAACAACATGTGAAGCAGATGTGAATTATGGGACCAAAATAATGAAACATGTATGAAACAAAATTAATAATGCACCTAAATACACATTACGAATCAGGAATTCCTCCAAATGTGAAAAACCAATCTGAAGCAAATCAATAAATAAATAAATAAATCATATAGTTGTAGTGCAAAATGTTGGTATGTGTAAAGCATATCATGGTAGTACACAAATGGTTTTGGCATAAATTAAATCATTTTTAATTTTTGTGAATTTTTGAAAAAATATTTATTATTTGTGCCGAAATTTCAGTAATCATTATAAAATTAAATTCTGAAGTATTTTTGACTGTCCAAGTTTGAACCTCAAACATGTTAAATCCCTGGACTTTTGTATCTAACACTTAAACTGTCTCACAAGACAATAATGTACTCTATGTCTCAGGATGGACGTAAACTTGGCAGACAACAGATTTCTAGTCAATTTTGTAATTTTCATCATTTTATATAAACATTATGTGTCAAAAAATTTAGAATTAAAAAACCAACTGCGAAAGTTAAGATTTGAGATTTTATTAATTATTCAGCAGTTTGTTGCCGAATCCATTCAGGTACTACGATACCCTACTTTTGAAAAAACAAAGTTTACATGCATATTCATATTTTACATATTCATTGAGCGCTTGTTGCATTTCTTCAAAATTGACATTTTTTTGGTCAATAAACTTTTCCTAGTTCAAATGATGCTCCATTGTGGTTCAGAAGGTTAATGGATGTTCCAAAAGAGTGGAAATTTTCAATTGTGTGCAATTTTACGAATTGAAATTTGGATATTATGGTTTTAAACATATCAATTGTCGCATCAGGCTAAAGGAATGTGTGAAAAAAATTTGGGATCATTTTGGAAATCTAATGAAGAACAAAACACAAATGTGCAAAATAGCTTTGGGAGGTAACATATATTAGAAACGACCATTAACCATCAAGACCTATAATATTATTTACATGCAACTAAATAAATTTAACTAAAAAAATAAAAATAAACACACTACTGCCAGCATAACATTATTACATTTGATGGTGGGGAAAAAAAATTAAGGCATTTAATTTCTACATGTCAATTTTGCTTCATATTCCTTCCCCATTCGTGAAAGAGCTGAGACAGAACAGCTTTGCTATTCACCTTCGTTGCTCCTAGTTGTTCTGAGCATCTTAGTCTTCAAAGGTCGATATAAATTCCAACTTCCAATACCCTACTACCTTGGCAGCTTTGACACCAATTATCTTAATTTCAGAAATGTCGAAATTGCTTTCAAACAATCTTCAAAAAATATTCTCTTTTTGGAAATGTAGATTTCAAATTTAATTAATTATTCAACAAACATGTGTCAAAGCTGCCAAGGTACTACAGTAACTAAAAATTAAGGGTTCACCGCTCGCACTAGTGTTGTAATGCTTCTATGGGCAGTGCGTGACATGACTAGCTTGGATACCTGAATGAAATTTCTAGCAGATTGTTATTTGTGAGACCCAATAAACATCATCCCACAAGAACTTATTTCTGTATAACTCCAATACAAATAGGTAGAATTGCAAGCCGATTACACCAGAGCATTCAGGTTGCAAAATTCTAAAATTGAAAGAAAATATGCATTCCAATGCTAAACAACCACAAAATGTTTAACCTCAGCTCTTCATGTCATCTACTAAAACCTACTAAACCCTAGCATATTTGCTACACACAATGCACAATCTGTCACACATGCCTTCTTCACTACCATTAATTCACCATGAACTTGACATGACCATTTTTCCAATTCTTTATTAACTCTCCTACAGTGTCTTCCAACACTAG
>Ga0116227_10014625_pt1 | contig 11888 bp, 4 predicted proteins | sample S1TSphgellanicum_FD_89693 | JGI IMG/M metagenome (GOLD analysis project Ga0116227, IMG submission 89693) | Host-associated microbial communities from peat moss isolated from Minnesota, USA - S1T2_Fb - Sphagnum magellanicum MG | ecosystem: Host-associated > Plants > Peat moss > Unclassified... | reverse complement strand
GTATGTAATTAATAGAGTAGCTAGGTTAGTAGGGTAGGTGGTTAGTACAATAGCTAGGTCAGTAGGATAACTAGTTATTAGGGTAGTTGTGTCAGTAGGTTGGTGCAATACTTATGAGGGTAGAAAAGTGAGCAGGGTAGCTATGTGTGAGGTTAGGTCCAGGAAAAACGGCCAAGAAAAAAAAAGAAAAAAAAAGTACAGTGGTCAGCGGCAAAAAGAAATCGACTGTGATGAGCCCCATCCGGCGCCGAATGAAAAAACGCAACCCATCCAGTGGACAGAACGGCCAACTGGTGCATTGGTGGCTGTTAATTCACTCTGGCCGGTTATGAGGTTCAGCCAACAAGTGACCGTGAAGGGGTGAAAAGGTGTTTGGGAGGTGCCAGAGTGAACCAGCCGCCATGACTACACCAGTTGGCCGTTCTGTCCAGAGGATGGGCCACGTTTCTTCATTCAGTTCCTGCAACTGCGTTAACCAAACATTGGAGCACAGTCAAACCTTTTCGGCTTCTGACCTTTGACTTTTGTTCTAGTAGTTATCTTCCCAACTTGACCTTGCCTTCCCACCTAGCTACCCTGTTAACCTACTAACTACCCTACTGACTTAACTACCTTACCTGCCTACGTATTAACCTACCTTCTTTACTACCTACCTACCTGCATACTTGTCTACTTACCCACTCACCTTCCTACCTACCACTTGTGCAATACCAACATCCATCAATGGATATAACAATATGAAGGTATTGCAATAAAAATCACAACCATTTTAAAATATTTGAGGCCTGATGACAATAAAATGCTGAACCCTAATCAAGGTCTTGCATAGAACTTTATGGCCTCGGTTATATAACTGTGCCTCCACTTTCAACTATTCAATGCATGATCTACCTATTTTAAGTTAATTAATTTACTTAAATAATGGGCACTAGATTTCAAATTTTGATGTGTGTATGAGTATGATGTATTTAATAAGTATAATGTACATTTAGGAGTTATATGTCCTTATTTAAAGTTTTTTTTAAAATAATAATATTTAGGGTTTGGGAAATCAAATATATTTATGATTTTTGCAACTTTTCATGCTAATTAAAATCAACTCAAAAACATATTTTGGAAAGAATTCTTATTTTAGAAATATATTGAGGAAACCTCATTTTTTTCTATTTCCAAGGGGAGAGAATGGGAGAAAAAAGACTCAAAAATCACCTCCATACCCAAGGTATGCACATCCCACCTTTTCTTTTCTTTTTTTCCTAATTAGCTTTATAATTTAAGGCACAATTAATTGCTATTAAATTGTTGGATCTTGCATTTATATATTAAATATGTTTATTAAGGGTTAGGGCATCTATCATTAGGATATTTTGATATTTAAGGTTCATATTCATTTAAGTATTTTTTAAAACTAAGGTTGGTTCCTTCATTAAAAATAAATCACTTGATTACATTTAATATCTTGCAATTTATTTGTTGTTGTAAATTTCTTTTGTTTTGCATTTGTATACATTTGTATAAGTTTTAGGGTTTATAACATCTAGTACCAATAGCATTATGAAGGATATAATGTATTTATGTATTGAAATGTGTGTTGATGGATTTTGGGTTGTGTTTTCCAAGCTAGGCTACAATTGCAACAATTGTGGCATCATCTTTATACATACTTGGTATGATTCCCTTTTCAAGCAATCATTTTCCTTTTTAAAAAGAATTGCTCATTGTTCATGCATATTTAATATCCTTTACATGGGTTTACCAATGTTATTCACTTGCCCATTTGTAATATGTTCATTCCAATGGGGTTAATATTCATGCTCAACACAAAATTAAAATCAAAACCAGGGACTTTACACAGTACTTTTTATTAGAACCACAGGAATTTCAATTTGCCTCCAATCAATTTGCATGCATCAACAAGCCACTAAGGGAAATCACAAGAGCAGAAATGCTATACCTGTGCAATTGCTTGGCCTTTTGCAGCATCTTCCTCTTGTAGGCGATACTCATGCATCACCAAATCTGTCCTATTCTTGTGCAGTGCTCAACCTTTGTAGAACAGAAATGTTTTCTTCATTCCAATAGTGCGAGAACCAGTGCACACGGCCTTGTCTTTTCATGTGGCCTTCCAGTGGCCAACGTCAGTTGCTCGATTAGTCCGTGATCCATTGGAGTACTTTTTATGGCGGGCACTGAAACTTTTCCAGAGCCGGATCTGCTTATTCTTGGCTACATCAGATTACAATATCCAAAAAAAAGCTTTTCCGGAGCCGGATCTGAATGAAACAAATGGGACACATAATAGGACGAAAAACTAGTTAAGAAGGGATTCATTTTTTCCCCCATGTGTACGAAAACATGATGTCCATGAGGGAAGTGGCCAAAAACTTACAGCTGCAACACCTTTACCAATGATGACATAATTGTAACGTTTCTCCGCCACTGCTTGTCACAGCAGTAGCAGCCACAGCAGTAGACTACAGACTAAGGCAAAACACGTCGTCTGCGACTGAATCCCCCCTTCAAACGGATGGGTGCGCCCCTACACCACCCATCAAATGAATGGGTGACCTTAAAGTTCCACATGCGTGTCCATTAGCTTAGGGCAATAAAAAAAGGAAAATAAAAAGCTGAAAAGACGGAAAAAAACAAACACGAAAATTAAAAAGCATAATAGAAAAGGACAAAAACAGCAAGAACAAAAGAAAAAAAACAAAAAGAAAACAGAAGCAGAGAAAATAAAAATTGGGGAAAAAGCATGAAAACCGAAAAACAAGAGAGAGAGAGAAAAAAAGAAAGGTCAAAAGCAAAAAACAATTTATGAAAAAGAAAACAGAGAAAAAAAATTAGGGAAAATAATGAAAACACAAAAATAGAAAAAATGGAATAATTTTTTTTTTAAAACAGCAAAAACACAAATATGAAAAAAAACAAAAAAGCATTTAGGGAAATACATGAAAACGGAAAAACAGAAGAAAAAAACCAAAAAGAAAACAGAAAAAAATGGAATAGAAAAAGACCAAAAAAAAGAAACAAAAAGGCAATGAGGGAGAAAAAACAGAGAAAAATAAAATTAAGGAAATACATGAAAACGGACAAACATGAAAAAAAAGAACCAAACAGAAAACAGAAAACATGGAATAGAAAAAGACCAAAAAAAAGAAACAAAAAGGCAATGAGGGAGAAAAAACAGAGAAAAATAAAATTAGGAAAATACATGAGAAAGGAAAAACAGAAAAAGAAAACATAAAAAATGAAAGAAAAAGACATAAAAACAGAAAGAAAGAATAATTATAAATAAAAACACAAGAGGAAAATAAACAGAGGAAAATAAAATTGGGAGAAAAACATGAAACATGAGAAAACAAAAAAGATAATAGAAAAAATGGAATAGAGTTTCTTTTTAAAAACAGAAAAGGAGAAAAAAAAACACAAAGACAAAGAGAAAATAAAAATAGAGAAAAATAAAATTAAGAAAAAATGAAAACCGAAAATAAAAAAGGGGATTAGAGAAAGAAAAAAAAACAGAACGGAGATGAAAACAAATCAAAACAGAAAGAGAAAAAAACAGAGAAAAATGGAAAAGAAAAAGACAATTTATTTTTAAAAAATTTAAGACAAAAAAGATTTTAGAAACAAGATAAATAACAGAGAAAAATAAAATCCATGGAAATGCATGAAAACATAAAACCAAAACAAAAAGTAAAATAAAACCAAAAAGGAAATAGAATAAGGGAATAGGAGAAAACATAAAAACAACAAGGAGACATTAAGAAACAAAAACATCAAAATGCAAAACATATCAAAACAGAGAAAAAAAAGAAAATAAAAGCTCACTCAGGCGATGGTGAGGGCACCTTTCTTAACCTTTCTTCTTTTGAGTGCGAGCTTCCTAATGGCTCCTTCCACAAACCTTTGGACACCCTCTCTGTGGACACAATGAGCACATTCATTGATGCTCCTTTCACAAACCCTCTGTAATCATCACTAACTAAACATCCTTTTTAACAAACAGCCTCCCTGATCCTTCAAACCTCCCTTAAACCTCTTTGGTCTGATTGGAAACACCCAGTTTGATACCTCCTCTTGCCATGGTCAAAGAAAGAAAAGCTCATTTAAAACTCACACCCATCTTCTTTGGTCTCTAATCTGATCACAAACATGTTCTCTAGCTCTCCTCCCTCTTTCGGCCTTTTGCTCAAACAAAGAAAAACTCACAAACGCCAAACAGGAAGAAAAAAAGTGAACGGGAAGAGAAGAAGAAAGGGGAAGGTAGGGTTGGAGTGACCCAGCCCCCATGACTGCACCAGTTCTGTTTAGAATGAACTCAAGTTCATTCCAATTATTGGATATGTTGCAGGCATTGAGGTTGGGTCACTTTTTTTTCCTCTCACTTACTTCAAGGCTACCCATTTTTTTTTTAAAATTCGACTACCCAAGCATTTCAAACCCTAACTATGTACCTAACTTTGCAACTACCTAATTCCACCCCACCAAAAACCCTTAAATCTTGCCACCATTCAAACCTTATTGTTATAATTTGTAGGAGGCGAGGAGCATTGTTGTAGTCGAAACTTTAGTATAGTCAAAGGAACAAAGGAGGTATTGAGTGATTAGGAGTGATTAGGCACTAAATGTTACTAGAACATAGCAATTTAATATTGTTGTAACATTGAAGTGTAATTAAATACTATTGCAAAATCAGAGCACAGAAATGGTGTTGCAAAAGATGTTATTTCAAAAGATAACATGTGCATATGTGGTAGGTATGTGTACATCAACCTTTTTTTTTTCTTTGTCTTTTTTTCACTCTTATCCTCTTGCAAAGAAAACGATTACGAATGCTGCATTTGTTTTCATCTTCTGTCGTTCTTACGAGATTAGGGCAAAAGATGACAACGAATGCAACGTTTATTGTTGTCTTCTACTCTTCTTATGAAACCAGGGTAGAAACAATGATGAATGTGCCTCGTCTTTGTCTTTTACTTTTTTTCTTGCATTGTAGAAGACAATGACGAACCTCCCAACAATGACAATTCAAGAAAAAAACAAAAAAAACACAGAAAATCAAAAGAAGACAATGAGCCTTCTAGCTCATCATTTTCTTTTACAACCCAAGAAAAAAAACTTTGATATTGGTTTTCCTTAGGGTGCAAGACGAACCTCCTAGTTCGTTGTCATTTTTTTAATTTTTTTTGTTGTTGTACATAAAGGCACCATTGTCATGCCCAAGATTTAATGTAATTATTAGTAAATTTTCAATTATAAATATTAATTTAAAATTAATTCATGTAAATAATTAATTAATATATCCAAATAAATTTTAATTTAATAATATAATTTTATGATTTTTAAAATTTAATTCAATTCAATTATAACAAAAATATATGTCCATTAATTAAATTTTATAATTATATTATATTTATTATTTTAATAAAAAAATAAAAACTTCTAAAGTATAGGGATTTTAAACCTTTAAATATAATGAACAATATTTATTATGATTGATAGCATGAACATTTAAATTTGCAATTCTTCTTGTTGTAGGTTGTTTCTTAATAAAAAAGTTGTAACAAGTTTGAAAAAATAAGTTAGTGTCCCTTTTTATATGTTGTTTACAATTGTTTATTTAAGGGAGCTTGAAGTTCCTGGGCAGTGGGGCAATTGCTATTGTTGGGGAGATTGAAGCTTTTGTTTTTCTTTTTTGGATTGATTATTGTTTAAGGATTTGAGTGCATTTGTTGTAGGATGGCATGTTTTCGGAAGAAACTTAAACACCAAGGAAAGATGATTATTGATAATCAACAAATGAATGTTGTAACAAATGAGGAGGAAATTGAAGTGGAACAAAGAATTATCATCTATACTCCTACTTTTGAAAGTAAACCTTAATCCCACTCCTATTCTCGAAAGTAAATTTGTTGTGATGGATGATACGTTTCACATGATAGAGTTTAAAAAAGTGTAATGCAACATATTACAAATAAAAAATCCCAATCCAAACCCTGAATCCCATCTTCATCCTCTATTTGAAAATGGGATGGGGTATTTCTTTGCCCAATATTTTCCAAGCAATATCCTCATTGTTTGAAGGGTTTAATTGCTAGCGTATTTGCAATGCCTTCATATTTAGTGTTTATTTGTTGGTTTGTAATACCTTCATATTTTTAGAATTATCTTGCTAGTTTATTTGTAATGCCTTCATATTTTGTAGGGTTTTCTTGCTGGTTTATTTACAATACCTTCATATTTTGTAGGTTTTTATTGTTGGTCTGTTTGCAATACTTTCATCAATTTTATGGATTACTTATTACTTTGATTTTGAATGTTGTTTTTGTAGGGGCTCTGATGGCTTCACATGAAAGTGATCAAGTAGATGTACCACTAAATCATGCAATGGAAGATGCAAATTGGGTGCATGAAGGGTCAAGGTGGAAGTGCAAGATCAATGGATGCACTGACACTTATGCGACTAAATGGTTACTCCATTAACATTTGGATAACAAACACGAGCTTTGCATGGAGGTAGGCAAATATGGTCGTCCTTCTATTTGTGTTAGGGGACCAAGGCAACAAAATCACTATGCTATGAACATTCAAATTTTGAGCAACCCACATGCAAGGCAAAAGTAGAATGAAAAGAAGACGATTGATAAAGTGAAGAAGAAAATGGAATTAAAATGGGATGAACTCCAAGCCCAAGTGTAACAAATGGAACAGGTTAAACGGCCTTTGCTGGTACATTTAACCTCCAAAATCTTGTTGGGAATCATAGGGATTTCAGCATGGGGGGTGGGGGTTCATCCCACAAAGTGCATGGGTGTGCTTTGAAAAGGACGAAAACCTTGTTGAGACAATTCAAGTAAGTAAAGTTGCTTATGCAAAGCCTTTAAAAGTTGCATGGGGCACTCGGAATTGGACATTGGAATCCAATAAACACAACTGAACTAAAAAAATGGATGTAATATCCAAGTATCACAATTCCGAAATCATTCATGGGTGGTATATTTCCATACTTATACTTTTTTTTTAAAAACATTATTTACATCTTAACATGGAAATCTTATTTATTTATTTATTTATTTGTGTTAGGCTTCGAGCCGTAACAAAGGAGGCTTTTGTTGTAAATGCAATTCGATTTGTGTTTGAACATTGTCAACTATTTACTCATCACCATGTAGCAAAAGCTATAGAAGCTATAGCAAAGTATCGCACCAGTATGGGCATTCCTTTTAGTTCATTATCCTCGGAAGAATAATTATAGATATAATTTTAGTGCATGTATGCACCATTTTGTATCAAGCCATTATAGATTAACTTAACATGATTTTTTTATCAGCATCTTTTTTGTAGTGTGGTTACTTGAACATTTTGGTATCAATCCACTTGTTTTAATTTTGACCTCTAATTTTGGGATTTGTAGATTTTGCGTTCATTTTATACCATGTTGCACAATACCCCCATCCATTACGAATGGATTACATTTACTATAAACCAAATGAGCAATACTTTCATTTAATATGGTTAACACATTCTGTGGCCATGTTATAACATTTAAGCAATACCTTCATTATCCTTATGATAAAATACTCGCACGATAACCTTTAAAAAAAAATTTTTTAATATTTTTATATAATTACATTGCCCATTTTCACGAAAGGACCCCTTGGTGCATAAATCAATTTATCTATGTAGGTATTATAAATGTATTATCTTCTCTTGTTTATGGTTTGGTTCTCCATAAAACATTTCAAATTGCAATACCCACATATCAACTAACTCATGTTCATGTTCCATTACCCTAATCTAAACTTTTGCCTAATATATGTTTCAAATAAATAGGGGGACATTGGGTTTAGGGAAATTAAGCCCACCTTTTTGTCATTAATTGTTTTAAAGTAACCTTTTCCTAACATTTATATTATTTTCAAGGAATATTTTTAAAGTGAATTTATGTATTCACATACACACATATATTTAATGAGGTTCCTATTTTTCTTTTCTTTTTCATTAAAAGAAAGGAGAATGAAAGCGACTTCGTGGCAAAGGTATGAATGATAAAAAACCTTCCCGTTGGTTGGGGTCCCCCCCCAAATTAGGTCTAAAACACAAGTTGATAATCTATACACAATTTAAAGTTATGTAAAAATAATTCCAAAATTAGGTTTAACACTTAATTCTTAAAAAATTGTTAAATTCCACCATTAAAGTTATGCAATTTGTTCTTTTTGTGTTTATTTAATTTAGGGTCAATGTAGGGATTTTTTGTGACATACAAAGGTTTTAACTTAACATTTTAAGGTTCATTGTATAGGTTTGCTTAATTTTTCAAATTTAAACCTATGCATCCATTAGGTTGTAATGGCTACATGATGAAAGTTAAAGTTTTCAATTTGTAATACCATACCATGTCACCCTATGTTAAATCCCAAATTGCAATACCTAGGTGAATCTACATTATGTAACCCCCTTTAATTTCATAATGCAAAAACATGTTTGCTCATCATTTAAAGTTATGTAAGATCATCTTGTTTACCAAATGCAATACTTGTATCAAGTGTATAAAAATAATGGGATGTATCCAAAAGATACCTATTTAAAAAAAATTAACCAATTATTAGTACCTTCATCTCTAGGTGTAAGCATTGAATGTGGGCATGTCCTAATTTTTCCAAACCCTAATTTGTAATACCTACATTGTTTGTAATGAGTGTTAAGGTGATCATAAGGCAATTTGTAATACTACCAATCTACCATAGTAAGCTTATCATTATACCTACATAAATCTATATTGTGTACCCTCACCAAAAGCCCCCTTTTGATTAATAAATATTTATTATGCAAACATTGCAAAAACTTGGTCCCTCATCATTTAGGCTACTTAAGGGGATCTTGCTCACCAAATGCAATACCTACATATAATGGACTGAATGTAATAAAAAATATCCAAATGATATTTATAACTAAAGCAAATCATCATTATAATGAAAAATGTCTGACAATACCTGCATTAAGTGGTCAAATCCCTTTCTAGAAGGAGTAAAAAATTTGCAATACTTTCATATAACGTAATTAATACCCACGAAAGATATGAAATTATATGTAATACTTATGTTAGTGTTCGTTAACCTTTAATGATGATATACCTTAAACCTTGCAATACCTGCATGCAATACCCACCTTTATATGACGTTTGAATGAAATATTCTTGTTTGGGTGTTTTAAAAAATATGTGTTATATAACTTTAATAATGTAACTTTAACTTTCAAACCTTATATGTTCACTTAATACAAACATCAATGCATTAACGCATAAATAATTTATCTTTGACATAATTGTAATATGATGCACATTTTAGTAATAGAAAATTAAAATGGGGGATAGGTACAAACAAGTTTGTGTTTTTTTTACTCACAAGCCCTCATCCAATCCTTCATCCGGTGCACTAAATTACCAAGTCCATCATTAACGCAATGAAATACCATGTTGAGATGCATGACTTTATTCACCTTGGAAGGGCGAATACCTCATACATCTATTGCAATAACATGCAACAATGATGTGGTGTGGTTTATGAGTTAAACCTTACCTTCTTTAACTTCATTGATGATTTCTTGCATTATGTCACCCATTTGAGTAAACATTTTCTATGTGGGGGTGGATGAACTTGAAGGTTGGTTGTGATCTTTCTTTTTTTCACAATGGGGGAAGTATCATCCGGTTTCATAAGCTCACACATATCAACAACCCATGGTTTTTCAAAATGATCTTCATTGGCTTTTTCATCATCATATTCATTATCATAAATTTGCAAATAGGTAGGGTTCGCACACTGGCGACAAAACCTCCACGATCATATCCATACCATGTCCCACAATATTAAATGATTTTTTTTTTAGTGAAATCGGTACATGTAAGAGAAGCGACAACTTGATGTTTGCACAAATTTCCACACAACACCCATTCACATGTGCAATAAACATACTTGATGAAAGGAAATAGGACCTTATATGTCATATTCGGATGTTGTTGGTTTCGTACCATTCATGCATGGCTAGTTTCGTTCAAATCATCTATCCCATGGGTGACATTGGTGTGAAGGATCAATGTGGCCTTTTCAACACTCATTTTCACAATGCATTCCACAACTTTATTTTTTATGCGTTCTTTCATTTCAATTGTGTGCATGTAATGTCTTGCAACCGTTATTATGAGTCTCCACACTAACCAATCAATCTATCAACCTCGAAACCCTTTTATTTCCAAAAAGGACCAACATTTCAATGCCCCGTGGTAAGATTCAATTGATGTTTGTGTGTCTTAGTTTGAATGTGGCATTCATCAAAACCCCACCATCCACAAATCTATAACAAGATACAATGTGCATCCATAAATTGTCACGTAAGTATTACATTTCCTTCTACCATATATAATATGGATTATGATCATAATGTGGGTATTGCATTTTGCCCTCACATACAAGTGCGCATCTTTAAATTGTCATGCATGTATTGCATTTAGGGCTTCCACATATAGTGTGGATTAGGGTCATAATGTGAATATTGCACTTTCCCCCCGGTATAATGTGCATCTTTAAATTTCATGCATGTATTGCATTTAGGGTTCCCACATATAGTGTGGATTAATGTCATAATGTGAATATTACATTTTGCCCCCACATATAATGTGCATCTTTAAATTGTCATGCAAGTATTACTTGTAGTGCTCCCACATATAGCGTGGATTAGGGTCTTAATGTGGGTATTGTATTTTGCCCCCACATGGGATTATAAGTCCATCATTAGTGTTTTTACCTTAATTCAAATAATGAATATTCTGGGATATGCACAACATGGTGGAACAACAATAATGGATTGAAAGTTAATTCACGTACTAACTTGGAAATAATAGGTCCAAAAATACTGAGTCCATGAATCATTAAGCAAATGTTGGGTGAAGATTTCAATGATCTTGTTTATCCCACAAATCATGAAGGCTTCAATGGTTTCACCTGGTTCCATGGGCATGTACATGACGGTGTGAAGGTCGTCTAATATTACACGTTGCACTTCATTGTCTTTGATTTTTTCCATCATACATAAGCACCAGGCCTTTAAAACATGCCATGTGCAAAGGTAAATGGGCACTTGATTGTCACCTCACACAATCCTAACCATGCATAAAATACTAATTTATCATCATTTCAACTAATAACATTATTTACAATGAATAATGTGGGATGAAATTTTGAAATGGTTGCATGTACATAAAAGTTCAAAAAAAGGTAGAATGAAAATAAAACTCATCGCAATGTTCGTAACTCTTGTGGAACATCATTAACGATGAAACATGAAGGTTTCCATTTAGGGTTTTTCCTCAGAAGCTTTGTTTCAAAGGATTTGGCCATTCCACCAAATCATCGTATGTTTGGTAGCTTGTAATGATCCATGCAACCAACACTTCGATGCGATGTGCATCAAACAACATCAATGTGAACAAATGAAATTTCACATCATTGGTGCTGATGGTGGCATCCATTGAGATTCCCCCATTATCACCTACTGAAACCATGGCTTGCAATTGAAATGGGGTTTGTATCCTTATTGTGAATGGGACATGAACCCCATTATCTTCACTTGCATCTTGAAAATAAAACACATCATTTGAATGACTAAATGCCCATGTGCAAAAGGAAATGGCCGGATTTTTGTGTAAACGCCAACTCCTTTTTGTGTGTTTACAATCCAAATAAATAATGTATTGTTGTCTAATGAAATCATCCCTTGTCATTGCTTCTCCTGCATTGATTCCAGCCCACCATATTGCGTTATGCTTGTCATATATTTGTTTGAAGGTGTAACCTAAACCCAATTGAGTCCAAATGTGGTCC
>Ga0116227_10014624_pt1 | contig 11888 bp, 7 predicted proteins | sample S1TSphgellanicum_FD_89693 | JGI IMG/M metagenome (GOLD analysis project Ga0116227, IMG submission 89693) | Host-associated microbial communities from peat moss isolated from Minnesota, USA - S1T2_Fb - Sphagnum magellanicum MG | ecosystem: Host-associated > Plants > Peat moss > Unclassified... | reverse complement strand
TTTTCCTTCCTTAGGTTTTTAGGATTAGGGTTAGGGTTAGGGTTGAACAAGATGGACCTTGCATATGTATGTATGTCTTGAGTATTATATGAAATTTTATATTATACATGGGTTTTATGTATATGTACGTATTTCATATAATATTTCGTATGGTATTAAATACATGATTACATACCACATTTTTGTATGAAGGTCTTGATAATGCATTTGCGCTTCCCAATCTTCAAACTCCTTCCTTTAAGTTCTCCCAAGTTGTACTTGCTCCATTTCAAAAATTTGTTTTGATGTCTTTTCAAAATAAACTTTTGTCACAACAACTTTGCAAAGCTACACCGTTCACATATGACCTTGGATCAATCTGAAATTTTGGTGAAATATGAACAACTATGTCTATTACCATCTCTCAAAATTTTAGCTCATTTAACTTCATAAATTGAGAGATCTTGTTACTTCCTTGATATCACTTCAAATTGGGACTTGAACACAAAATGATTTACAAATCACTCTCAACAACTCCAAACTACTTGAAATTTTCAGAAACACATCAAATATATGTCTTCTATATCTGTTCAAAATTTCAGCTCTATTGATGATGATCACAAAGAGTTATCACTTTCAAAAGAAACTGACTTCAAAACTGAAATTGAAACTTTAGATGCTTGGATCTCTCTCAATACAGATCCAAATGACATGAAATTTCTTTCACATATATAGTCCTTTATGATCTATAGAATCCCAAAGCTACAGATCCAAAAAATCTCAAACAAGGGAGATATGACCAAAAAACCAGATTTGGTATAGAGTCTTCAAAGGCTCATAAGTCTCACAAAACATATCTTTTTTTTTTGAAAATTTGAAAATAGAAACTCTTATAGTCTTCTATAATCTTTCCAAGTTTTGCTCCAAGATCATTTCACAGTAGATCTAAATCTAGATTTAAAAATCAGACTTCCATAACGCTTGATATGTTGATCTCCTCTCACCTCTTTTCTTTTCTTTTCTTTCTCTTCACATTCTTTCCTTTCCCTGTTTCTTTTTTGCACTTGACAAACTCCTATGATATTACTAAAAATTTTCAAGCTTTAGTTTTAGAGACTTTCTAGCTCTAGATCTCTTTCAATTTTCTCATCAAACAACCTAAGCTCTAATACCATGTTAACAAATAGGAGATCTACTCAAGTGCAAACATATTTAACTAAAAAACCAAACCACAAATAACCAAACTAATATAAGTAAAGAAAGTAATTCAACCTTGTGAAAGTAACCTAATTACTTTCCTACTCTAATAACTAATGAAACTTAACTAGTTGAGCTTGAATTCTCAACAAATGTTTGTAGTTCCAAGCCTCCTTCGTAACCATAAGTGTTGTTGTACACCTACCTTTTCCATGTCCTTTTGTACCTCCACAACGTCCCTTTCACCGTACAAATATTTCAACAAGTTGTCAAACACATTCCGCTCCACATGCACTAAGTCCAACATATTTCAAATAGGTAGTTCTTACACGCATGAACACACTTCATTTAACTAGTGGCTATGTTTGTATGGAATTACTCCATTCAACCATCCCAACCTTAAACTATTCCCTAGCGGAGTCATAGTTGACAAGTAGTTATCTTTTAGTGGAACAATAGAGGTCCTCTAGTAATTCACAAGTGGATAAAAAGTGGTCTTGATCTAATGACCCACTACTAGAAGCACAATGGTTTTCTAGTCACCAACTATTAGAAGCATGTTTATCAACCTTTAGTGACCAACTTTTGGGAACATAATGGTCCACTAGTGATTGGATATTGGAAACACAATGGTTTTCTAGTAACTCATTAGTGGAATGCCCATGTTAACGTGTTGTACCTTCTAATAGTCTATTATAAACAAAATAGACAACCGCTTCATTCTAGTCTTCCTTGCAGGGTCATCTTTGCAAGCCACCCACTACTCGCAATCCATTGAGATTGGGTTAGCATGGGTAATAATATTTGTAACATTCACCCTTGGTGGAGGATGTCCATCCTTTTGAACCCCATCAAAGACAACTAAGCTAGATCGAAATTCATGATCCATTGGCAACCACCTCCTATGTTGGCATGAGTACACATTCTTGTACATTGTTTTGGACATTAATACATATTAGGACATATGTAGCCCAAGGCATTTGATTTGTTCTCCAATGACACTAGTGCTACACAAATGGTCCATAAGTGATTCCCTAGTGGAATCACACTAAATTGATGATTCACTGCTAATGACATACATAAGAAATTTGATTTGTAGTTCATTTGCACAAACCTACAAGTTACAAGTCACAATGTATTGTCCTAATTATTTATTGAACATTAATGGTTCACAATCTAATCCCATACACATTAAAGGTGCAATTGAAAACTTACAAGTTTCTAATATGTTTTTACCTTCCAATATTCTAGTGCAAAAAAGATGGACAACCATAATGGTTTTAGTTCTATTTGTAAGGTCTTAAAACATACAAATTAATGTGCCCTTCTACGAACATTCTGTCATGGCAAACATTTCTTTGGACCCACATGTTTCTTCTTCTTTGGACCCATAATTATTTTCTGCAAATTCACATAAACCCCAACCAACAAGCACCACAAAAAAATTAAATCATTTCTTGATGATATTTCAAACTTTTGTGATGAATTCTAGTAGTTAAACTTCTAACCTAAATGAGTTTAATCTTGCAACAAATATCCAACAAACTTTCCTCCAAGGAACACATAAAACAAACCATGATATAATTAACAAGTTTGGTAAAATTTTCATAATGCCCAAAAGCATTTTGCTGGATTTTCTAATAATTAAAGCAAAGGAGTTGAAGGTTCAACTTATATAAAACTTTGCAAAATGTTTTTTATCTACATTGTTTAATCGCAAGAATCAACCACCCAAGTGCTCATACACATAGCAAAAGGTTCAAACAAAGAACAAACTTTAAGCATTTAAAAAAACACAACAACAAGAACAAAGAAAAAGGCCATCCACTAATCCATCATGGCAAACAAGCTTTTATGTGGACCTAGGTGTTTAGGGTTCTTGGGAACCAAATTCATGTGTTGTCATGTTTGGTCAAACTCTTGCTAATTCATGTAAACCCCTAATCAACAAACACCTCCTACAAACAACATGAAATCACTTCAATGTTAGAATCTTGTGTTGAATCCAACATTGAAACTTTTAAAACCTAGATTTTTCAAATGTGATAAACCAAAATCCAATAAACTTGCCTCTAAAGAATACATAAGAGAGACCATGCAATACCAAGAACATACAACCTAAGATATTTCATAATACCTAACAAGCTAGTTGTAAATAGTTTTTGATAATTAGCAAAGGAGTTGAAGGTGAGTTCATTTGACCTAAAACATGGTAGAATGTTTTCTATTCTACATCATAATTGTAAGAAACCACCTAATTGCATGTTAATACAACAATTGTGAAAGCTTTAAAAAAATAACTTGGAGTCAAAAAATTTCAAAACATCATGACCTTGAAAACACAAAAGAATATATATTGAAGCACCCAAAACCCTAATGGGCATGGTTTGTATTGGAGGGAAATTTAAAAATTGAGTTTTCTTCCTACACATGTTTTTACGGTTAAAATTTAACAACTAAGATAGTTTCAACTCAACAAGTTTTTGTACAACCCCAATGTTGTAGTTTCCTTTTGGTCAAATCATGTTTTTCCATATTGTTGTGAAAGAGGGAAAAAAAGAAAATGAGGTTGGATTTTTTTTTCATTGAGTAATATTAATGAGCTATTTTGTAAATTCAATTTACTTACCTAATTTGAAAGTATGATTGACATTGCTAATGTATGAGGTATGATTAATATTACATATGTATGGGTTTTAGTTCCATACCTCCTTCAATATAACCATGTCTAATGTTATGTCCTTGCCCCCTCCATGTCCTTCTACACCTCCACCATTTCCCTTTCGCCAAACAAGTATTTTAATAAATTATCAAATGCATTTCAATCCATTGCATTATGTGTCCAATAGATTTTTAATCCCAAGAAGTTTTATGCCCAAATCATCTAAACACCCATTACAAGTGCCAATTTTGAGTTATTCCACTTTAGCATAACACCTCAAAGCAATTCACAAGTGGAAACATAGTGGTCTTCTAGGGACTCACTCTAGGTGCATGCATAATGGTCCACTACCTATGACTCTCTAGTGGAAATATAGTGATCCATACATTGTGTTGTTACCTTCTATAATACTCCAATCTAAACAAGATGGACAACCACTTGACAATATGTACCATATGTTAGTAGGTCATGAATTATCCACATTAACACATCTTGCATATTGGATTTTGAGCTCGACTATTAAATGTAATTGCATTTAAACACATGCACCCAAATTTCCCACAATTCTACTTGCCTACATTAATTTAATCATTGGGGTACTCCATTTTGACTTAATGGTTTTCATCACTTGTCATTTTGTTTAGGACATGTGTAGTCCCCCAAAAAATAAACTAAAGCTATTATATTTCATGGATAAATTTGAATTAAAATCACAATTTAGTGAAAGCACCACAAAAGCTAGATTTCAATTACACCATATATGGGCAAATGTCCCTGGAAATGAATGCAAATTTGATGTAACAAAAGCATATTGGTCAAATTTTCACAAACCAATTTATATTGCATTCAAATTACTAAATACACTTCCAATGTATAACAAAAAACCATTAATGTTTCCATTTATTTAAAGTGTAATGTTTGTGAAAACACTACTAGGAAATGCGTCCTAGTTCACTCTGGGATTCACTAGATTTTTGAGTGAATTTGGACAGCTTTACCTAGTGAAATTGTTTAACCCCCTAGTGAACGGTGACCAGTTGCTACGGACAATGACTTGTTTCATTAGTAGTTAGTGAAACAAGGTTACTCTAAAGTGAAATACAAATTTACCAAACCATTCACTTGTACTTAATTAACTAACCAGTATGGAAATTAATTAAATTTAATTATTTAATATAAAATATTATTGATAATTTCATGATTTTTAAAACTTATTATTTATTGACACGTGTCACTACTTATGCTAGGTTAAAAACCTAACCTAGGTAGGTAGGCCACATAATCAACCTAGGCACCTAGCCTAGGAATTCAATAGGAAAATATTCGGTCAACATACCACTATTGACCACACACAACCCCACCTATGAAGTTTGATCCCTTGACCTTTGGAATGGGGGCAAACATCCTTACCATCAAGTCACCCCATTTGTTGTGATAATATGTTACATTACATTTTATTTATCAAATACTTCATTTTAAACATTACAAAAACATAAACTTTGAAAATTCATGTCTTATTGAGATTTTGTTCAAATGAAATGATTTGAGTTTATTTTTAAAAAAAATTCAATAATGTACATAATTACATTTATTTCCTTTTGAAAGTTTAAAATCATTTGAACAAAAAAAAAGTTAAATATCATTATTCAATAACATTTCAATGACCATTTTGTTGAAAAAAAATTTAATAAATGGATTTTTTTTTGTTAATATAATAATACTACCTATGTTAAGTTACTTTCAATTATTATATGACTATTTTTCATTAATTGAAATTATTTCACCCTACATTATTTACAGCTATTTATGGTTATTTTCAATTATTTTTGGTTATTTTAAATTATTTTTGGCTATTTTGACTTATTTCACCTTAGGCTATTTTCAACTATTGAAATTTTTTTGGGATATTTTATGTTATTTTTGGCTATTATAGATTATTTCAATTTAGACTACTTGCAGTTATTATAAATTATTTTTGGCTATTTTAACTTATTTCACCTTAGGCTATTTTTAGTTATTGTAAGTTCTTTTGGCAATTCTATGTTATTTTTGGCTATTGTAGATTATTTCAATTTAAACCACTTGTAGTTATTATAAATTATTTTTGGCTATTTTAACTTATTTCACCTTAGGTTATTTTCAGCTATTGTAATTTTTTTGGGTCTATTTTATGTTATTTTTTGCTATTGTAAATTATTTCAATTTAGACTACTTGTAATTATTATAGTTTACTTTTGGCTATTGAAAGTTATTTCATCTTAAATTATTTTTGTTTATTATAAATTATTTCACCAAATTATTTTCGGCAATCTTAAGCAATTATAATATATGGTTATTGGTTGTTCTTTTATTAGTGCTATTGGTGGTTATTAATGGCTATTGGTACTTATTTTATTTGTGGCTATTAATGTTTTTTAGTGGTTATTCTAGTAATAGTTATTGGTGATTATTCTATTAACGGCCATTAATAATTATTCTATTAGTGGTTATTTGTGATTATTTTATTGGTGGCTATTGGTGGTTATTCTATTAATGGCTACTGGTGGTTATTCTATTAATGGCTACTGGTGGTTATTCTATTAATAGCTATTAGTGGTTATTCTATTAATGACTATTGGTGGCTATTTTATTAATGGCTATTGGTGGTTGCTCTATTAATGGCTACTGGTGGCTATTCTATTAATGGCTATTCCTGATTAATATATTAATGATTATTGGTGGCTATTCTATTAATGGCTATTCATGAGTAATATATTAATATATTAGTGGCTATTCTATTAATGGCTATTGGTGGCTATTATATTAATGGCTATTGATGGCTATTCTATTAATGGCTATTGGTGGCTATTATATTAATGGCTACTGGTGGTTATTCTATTAATGGCTATTGATGGCTATTCTATTAATAGCTATTGGTGGCTATTCTATTAATGGCTATTGGTGGTTATTTTATTAATGGATATTGATGATTATTTTATTAATGGCTATTGGTCGCTATTATATTGATGGCTATTAATGATTATTCCATTGAAAGCCATTGGTGGTTATTGATGGTTATTTTATTATAAATTATTGTTTGAAATTCTATGTTATAATATCATAGGTTATTGGTAGTTATTATATTGTAGGGTATTTGAAATTATTTTTCATAGGTTATTATTTTCTATTTTAAATAATGTTTACCTTAGGTCATTATATTTTGTTTTAGATTATTTTCAAATTATTATGCTTAGGATAAAATAATTTATAATAACATAAAATAAAATGACCTTGAATAGTTTAAAGCATAACTTGAAATAACATATAATAAATTTGGGTACAATAATTTATAATAGTCTATAATAACATAAAATATAAGTTAGAATAACTAAAGTAACTTAAAATAATATAAGGTATATCATAAATTAGCATACATAATATTTTTAAAAACCTATTTGCTATAGTAAATTGTAATAGTGAATTATGTTAACTAATGTTGAAACATGATGTCTACATAGTGATATTATAGTGAAAGAATTTCACTAGGTGAAATCAGTAAAATGCAATGAAGTTATTTCACTTTTAAGGTCCCATAATGATTTAAGCTAGTAAATTACACCCCACTTTGGTCGTAGTGAAATATGCATGTAAATATTGCATTTTTCACCTAATTAATTACTCCCAAAATGTTGACACCTTGTGACTTGAATTTGCATTTTTAGATTTTTTTTTATGGACCATGTGCAAAAAAAATCATAAATATCAATACCAAAACAAATTTTTTTGAATGATTGTCCTATCCACATGTACACCCATCAAACATTAAAACAACACACTTTTCATGGAAACCTAACGCAAAATGCAACCAAAACAAATATAAAAAATACCAAATTCTCAAACTTCAAAATGAAAATGAGACCAAAACTAAAAATCTTTCCATGTAAATTATATCCATTCAATATTGATGTTTATTTCAAACATTGAAATACCTCATACACATTGCTAAAAATTGTTTACACTAGCCAAGTTTGAAAAACTTGAATTTTCTTAAATAATATAATTAATCACAACTTTATAGTCATTTGTATGGTTAAAGAAAAGACAATCATTAAAGAAAAGAACATCGTCTTTTCTTTAACAATGGTTTGAATTTCTAAACGTGTACAATGAATTCTAAGATGGTTAGAAAACTTTATTTTTTAGTACAAATGTGAAAAAAATAATTTATGATCTTTCATAAAGCCAACAAACTTTCATTCAATATAACTTGAGTTCATAGTAAAACATTAAATGTAATACCTTATTTTCAGGACAGAGCCTCTCGTGGCAGAGCCGCTTGTTTGATAAAAGAGAGAACTGCACAATACTGGTGCGCACATTTCAGGTTTGCTTTACACCCTGCAATTGGACACTATTTGAGAATGTTGGATCTTTAGCTAGTTATAATGCCTGACCAGTAGTGCACACAAGTGGTAATTACCAGAACATTAACAGGTGGAAGGCTGGTGACTCCGTGATTGGATTCAGCAACAAGCTGAATGAATAATTAATTTAATTTTAAAATTTAATTTTGGCACTTGGTTTTTTAATTTGAAATTTTCAGCAGGTAACCAGTTATAAAAAATAATAAACACATTTATGTTATGTTACTGTCTCAGTCTTAAGTTCTTGAACTTTAAGTGTCTGCAGTTCAAACCCAACAGTGGAAAACTTGCAGATTCTTAATTTCATAAATATTTCGACAAAAGTAATAAATATTTTTTGAAAAATTTAGCAAAACAAAAAATAATTTAATCTATGCTGAAACCATTCATGTATTATGGTATGAGCTTCTGTGCAAAGCGTTCTCTCATCCCTCTGCTTGCTATTTGATAACTTGGGTGTAGACTGTAGAGTGTTGGGCGGTTATTAGACACTGCACCAAACCCTTCCCGGGTATCAGGGCAGTTCTTAAGTTTGACCATCACGGTTCTCATTTAATCAAATACCTGATTCTGATATACAACTGTGGCTCTCAATGTTTCAAAAAAGTCAAATGATCGCCAAGAAAATCACTGGTTCTTTGCAAGTTATTTCTTTGATTGGGTTTTGAAATACTCTGAGCCAGGGACTCTTTGATTTTGAATATTTTTCAAATACCCAGAACCGGTGGTTCTTTGATTTGGGTGTTTTTTTAAATTAAAAAAACCCAAACATACAGTTCTAAAAAGTTCAAAGAACTGCCCCCCACAATGTTCTGGACTGTGTCAAGGAAAAGAACACAATATATTGTCAGGGAGCTTTTAGAGTACTAATTTTCTGCATCTTGAATGTTTTGCATGTATTATGCTTGGTCTATGAACTCAGGTGAGTTAATTTGACTGCATATAATCAGTGTTGCATGTTTAATGGTTTTGAACTGAAGTATTAATATTGTTGTTGTGGGATGTAAGATTTTCTTCGGAAAGTTTGGAGCACTAAGCATGTAAAGTTCTTTCTAGTATATAAATATATAGCTCTGCTAATTGAGGCAACAGATCTAATCACTGAAAAGTTCTGGTGGCGAGCAGATCCCCACATTATATGTGCATATACTTGTTGTAGGCAGTACAAAAATACTGCTTGCTCCTCTTTTCTTTTTTTTTTCCTTGTCTGCCCTTGGCCTGACACACTTTGGACCCCTGTAATGCACATTTTGGGCTTGTAATTTGGACTAGGTGTGCATTACAAGCCCAAAACCTAGTCCATTTAAAACAGGACCCGCCAGACACATCTTGGAAGGGCAAAAGGCAGTCGGAAAAAAATAAAAATAAAAATGCAGTGTACTGCTTGCAATAGCAACGTCTCCGTGCATCTGGAATCACTTCCTCACCTGGCATGGAGATTAAGTATCAGTGCCTGACTATGATCTGATGGTATGCAGGCTTATAACTTGCAGGGTGTCAACAAAAGCTTTATTTCTCCTCATCACTGAACTCAAAACCCAAAATTCCACAAGGCCACGAATTACTTACCCAAGCTCTGCTGAAGCTGCTGGTTCTTGCAATCCTAAGTCCAAAGGATTATATTCCCAAGCTAATTATATTCCCAAGTATATATATAGACATATATGATCTGTTTAGGTGAAATTTGTGCAAATTAAGATCAAGCTGCAGCCTGCAGCCTGGATATTGCACCAGGTTCCATTTGACTCATGATGATATAACTAAGCAGGTGGCTTTTATACAGAGCTGAAATCAGACAGAGAATAGATCATGATCATGGGGCAGGCTACTAATGGTACCAGGCAAACTATAATATATATGAAGCTAATCTTATTCTAAGCTAGCACATTTAATTTCTAGAAAACAGTACTTAGACTCATGTGGAGCTGCTACTAGCTCGGGACATGAATTACTAGTGACTTTTGTGTTAGGCTGCAACTTCTTCTTCTTCTTCTTTTTCTCCTTCTTCTAACTCATGAGAATTATTAGCCAACTTCTCCAGCTCCTGAATATACATGTCTGTCCCACTCATGATGAAGGGGACTAAATGTTCTGCTCCTTCTTGTGTTGGGCCAAACCGAAATGCCCAGCGCACCGACGTCTTTTCTTGGTCCACTTCCTTTGCCTGCGCACACAGCTCCACAAAAACTAACTCACGGTGTGATTGACAACAATATTGCAGATTATTTTTCTTTCCAAGCATATTACTAACTTGGGCTCCGCCCTGCTGCCCACTACCAGTGACGATCAACTTTCTTATTTTTTCCTTCTCTCTTTTTATGTTGTCATATGAACGTTTTCAATAGTTTATCATTATTTGTGTCAATGTCAAATTTAATTTGAATTAATATAAATATCATGCACATGAAAAGGCACATGTTATAACATTTGTCTTTTCATATCCATGTGGGTGGGTAGGGAAAAGAGTGAGGTATTTATTAAGAAAGGAATGAAATAGTTCTAAGGATAGGAAGTAGTTATTAGCGCCAAAAAAAAATGAGGGAGTTAGGCTTCCCATGTATACCAACTCCTCGAAATTTCTCGTCACTAGAACTATGCATCCTACACTTCTTGAGTCTCTCGAGCACTAAAATAAATCCTTAGAACTGCAAATTTTGTAATGCTTCTAGTTCTACTGGAGTCACACATTGAAAGGCAGGCAACGAATGGAGAAGAGGTGTACAGTCTAGTGGACATGATCCATTGAAGTACTATGCCAAGATCATAGACTTCACTAGTAATTGAAAGGCTTTGATCAAAGCTAGTGTGATCAACAGGCATCACCTGTTGATGCCTAGTTGTTGAAGCGATATGTCTCTTTCAATTGGTTTATTTGACTAAAGTGACCTTATTGACTACTCCAAGATACTTGCTTCTCAGTAATCCATGGAAGTGTGCCTGATAGCGTGGACACTAGTGTGAAGACTAGTCCTTTCCACCAGTCCAGTTTAGTCTCTAATTACACACCATATTTGATACAAAACAACCCACAAGTGAACCTCTTGAGGGCCGTATGATCCACAACAGTTTCAGTAGAATGAGATCCAGTCTAGAATTCCTACACGGAATATTGGACCATCCTTGTTGGGCTGACCATCATATATAGTAGCAAAATAAGAAGAAGAGAAAGAATTATGTGATGTGGTCTTACAACATAGCTAGGGCTCATGCATATATATGGTTGCCGATCATAGTTATATGGTTCCAGTGCAGGTCCATGGATTCAAAAGAATTCAGCAGCAATTGGGAACATGATCAAAGAGCTCTAGGATTTCTCAATACCTGGAAGGTAGAGTAGTAACCAGGTTGGAGGCCGGTGTTGCTCTCCACAAACTCGTAAGAGAAAACATGTTGCTCCGTGTCGATGGCAGCCAGCTTCTGTGTCGCCCACTGACATTCTTCCGTGTCTGTGCGGCCCGGCAGATTTGACACCCTCCTAATGCAGCCCGCCACTCCGCTTTCTCCCTCCACCGGCTCGATCGTCAACAAATTAGGGAACTCCCAGAAGTTGGATGCTATGTCCCACACTTTGCTCACCGGTGCTGATATGGTCCTCTCCACTATCCCGCTCCACTTCTCGCCCGTGTCGTCATCTTCCTCCACGGCCT
>Ga0116227_10014622_pt1 | contig 11891 bp, 7 predicted proteins | sample S1TSphgellanicum_FD_89693 | JGI IMG/M metagenome (GOLD analysis project Ga0116227, IMG submission 89693) | Host-associated microbial communities from peat moss isolated from Minnesota, USA - S1T2_Fb - Sphagnum magellanicum MG | ecosystem: Host-associated > Plants > Peat moss > Unclassified... | reverse complement strand
GAGTTGGTGTAGAAAGAGTTCAGAGAATAGAACAAGAAAATTGGGTAAAATACTTAAAAATTGGTGAACACTTATTGAAAAAAAGGGAAAAAGAAAAAAAAAAAAAAACACTTCTCCACCCCCCACCCAAAACCCAAATGGAAAAAAATCAGGGCACCTTAACGCATGTAGAGCTTCCCATTTCTCTTCCCAACACTATTGGTCACCATTTTAGGCCTAGGTTAATGGCCGGGACAAAAATCACAGGGTTAGTGATATAGTGTGATTCATATTAATTAGATAATGCTCTCACAACTTTTATTTGTTAAAATTTTAAAGGTGCCATGCTGATTGACCCATTAACAATTATTTTGGAACATTGCGCATGCCCTCAATAGAAGCACCTCCTTGGACCCCTAGTTGCAAAATAGAAACAAATGTGCACCCTTGAATGTCACCTTTTTGAGAGAAAACCTTGCAAAACTTTATTTATAAACACACCACATATTAAAGAAATGTACAAAAGAATAAGGGAAAAAAAAAGGAAGAATTTAAAGGATGTCATAGGTAGGGCCCATAGGTAATATTATTTATTTCCTTTACATACCCACTTTTCTATCCACAAACCGTATTATTATCATTTCCATGGGTCATTATATTATGATTGAATCCTTTTATTATTTTGTTTTGCAAAGTATTTTATTGACTCCCCCCAATTAATTCACCTTCAAAGTTTAATATTTAAAAAAAATTCTTTCGATTGTAAAAAATGATATTTATTATCCATAATGAAATGTTTTGTTCATCTTCCTCAAACTAAAACTTGTCTTTTATTTTCCTCCATGGGTGGAAACATATGTGCAATAAACTTTTGATGCATAATAGGGTGATTGGAAAGCAAGGTGATTCATTTTTTGTGTCATAATGCAAATTCTCATGGAATGTTGTGCATTCACATGTTTTTACTAACATTCTATAAATTAACAATATGCCAAATTTGTGATTGTATTTAGATTGTAAATTTGAAAAAAAAACACATATATTAAAAAATATATAACATATATGCACCAAATATATAATAATGGACATTTGAAATCAAAAAATCTTCATTGATTTTTCATTTGTTATTTTATACATGCATTTTTGTGTACAGTTTTTGTTTGAGATATTTTATAAGCATTTAATATATGATATATTAAAACAATAAAAACATAGATGCAAAAAAATTGTTTGAAAAACCTTAACCAAAAAAAAGTTATGAACTTTTAAGTGGCTTGTAATGGTTCATATTTTCATAAGTTCGTATCATAATCATTTTTTTATGGATTTCAATTTTTTAAAAACATGTATGTTATAAAATCACTTAAATGATTAATTTTATATGAGTTTTTCAGTTCATTAATCATATGTAATTTTTCATTTAACCAATGATATTATAATAAACTATCATTTTAACAATATCATATGGACTTTTAGGGAATAATGTATCTATTGAAAATGAGCCATCCTAAGTTACAACCATCCTATATTTTATGTATTTTTTTAATTTTGAAAATGTTCATTATGAATTTATTAAATGAACCCTATAAAACAAGGTTTTTAAACACATGTGATGCATTCACTTTTGAATATGATTCAATAACAAACAAGCTTTAAATGTATGGGTGATTTAAACCCAAAACATGTTTCATTCATTTGTGTTGTGTGTATTGAGTGTGTGTGAAATTCATTCAATATAATTACTTAATAGGACATTATTTTATAAATAATTCTTATAAGTCCATACTCATTTTACATTATATATATATATATATATATATATAGGACCATTAAAACAATAGAACTTTGCATTCCAAAAGGTCAAACCAATAACACAAGTTTTTTTAAAAGGCATGTTTGTTGTTTAATAAATTTTTAAATAAAATTATTTAAATTATTGTACGCATTTTCAATTCAATTATAATTTTTTAGGAAAAAAAAGGGTACATTATTTTTATTAGGAACCATTATTGCCAATTTCCCAAAGCTTTTATAAAAAATGAATGTTCAGTAATCAAGTTGACATGGCACAACATAATTGATCATTCCAAGATAATATTATTAAAATCATGAACACCTCCCTATCCCCCCTACCCACCACCATAACAAAAAAAAAGAGTGGCAACTATAGCAATGGTCAAAAGTCACAACATGTGGGCCTGTTTTCATTCCATCAATTTCACACACATCACCCATAAGTCAAATCAAATTAATTGTCTTATCACTAAATATCAACAAGTTATTAGCTAACTTCTCCCTTTTTTATTTTCTAGAATTTTATTTTTTTTAATTTTTAATTTTTTGTTAAAAGTTAGAATGTCAGCTTCTTTTCACCAAAAAGAGAAATTTGAATTCAAAAATTTGAAATTTTAAGTGATTATGGAGGTTTTCAATTGCGAGAGGTAAAACAAATAGTAAAAATCACCATATTTCTAGAAGTGGTTTTTAATGTCTAGCAAAAAACATAGAAAAGAATGTTAAAGATTTATGTTTCATATTTGGTTTATAGCCAAATTTGACTAAATATTCCCTAAAGATGATAGCCACTGTTTTTTACAATTTTTTATGGATAATCAACATTTGGCTATAAACAAAAATTCATAAAAAGAACATTGAGGTGTTAAATATCCCCAAATTCTTGAATTAATTTAATATTAATAATTCCCACTAAGGGGAAATTACACAATTTTATTAGGATCAACGAATATTTATTTATTTTAGTTAGTAATAATGATTCTTGCAATGGATCATGCATTTATATCTACTTTATACTTTACAATTTTATGAAATTTTGTTGTTAAAAAGGAAAAGGGGTAAATAATACACATTTCAAATAGTTTCTGCAATCACTCGATTCCCATAGTCTTCCAGTGTCATGAGGAAAAATACTCCCAAAAAAACCTTCCTAAATAATCACTTTAGTGGATTGGTTATCCCTACACAAAGGTTATTTATAGAACCTAATTCACTTCGGTGGTCATATATATCTTTTTTTAACCAACTAACTTAACACTCCCTTTTTTCATTGTCTCTAATCATTGCTTCAATCAAGATGCAAAAACAATCACATCAAAGAATGCTTACATCATGCTTACATTCTTTCCGAAATAACTTTACATCAAAATAGTTTTTCGCTCAACCACGAGCATAAAGATTTTTGTTTTACAAGTTTTTTCCTCCTCTCTAACCTATCTTCTCTCCCTTGTTCCTCTTCTTACCTCCTTCTTGTGCATCATTAGTATAAAATTAACAACTTTTGTATTCTATACAAAATTTACAACTTACACTAGAGGATTGTTTTGCCCACCATTCAAAGAATTGGGTATTGTTCTCAATACCTTTAAACTTGGGAAAATTCTTAAGGAGTTATTCCTCCTTTTTTCAAGTGGCATCATTGAAAAAATATATTTTTGAATCCCTAATATATACAAATTTCTTTAGGTAGCCCATGAGGATGTGGATGAGTTCAAATGAGCCAAAATTGATGTGAAAATGTTAACTTTTCTGCAATTTTTGTTACATTTGTCTATGTGGTGCCACTTTAATGGCATGTGAATCATGGAAAGTTGTGTTTATTGAATAATTTGGATGTTGAAAAATCTAAAATGAATTTTTAAAAATTCCAGTATCAAAGTTTAGTTTGAATAAAGGATGTTTAACAGTTTCATTCAATGACATTACTTTCATAAAGGGTCTTTTAATTTTCGTAATACAATTTTAGTTCATCCTTAGTTTTTTAATAATAATAGGGTACTATTAGACACATCTAAAAATCACTCAAGTTTTCATATTTTAAATTTTTTGTGTTTATCAAAAATTAAGGTTTACAAAACATTCATGAGTCCTTTTGACATGTAAATGTGATGCAATGTATATGTTGTTTAAAGAAAACTTGTAATTTATAAAATAAAAAATTAAACTTGAAAGTGTTAACATGTTTTGGTATGATTTCAAATTATGAAAATTTTTCAAAATGAAACACAAAATCTGGCAAAATTTGTGCATTTTCAAAAAAAATTATTTCTCCAAATTTGATTGTAAAAAAACATATGAAATATTGGGGCAACTATAAATACAGTATATAAAAAGTTTTTTAAAAAATCATTTAAAAATTCCTCTTCAAGAAAACATGTTTTTTGGGAAAAAGGACCCTAAAAAGGACAATAGTCCTAACTACAAAGTAAACACATGGCTTGTTATATGTCGTTTGGACCCATGAAGTCTATATAACTCTTTTATAAACAATTGGGTTATTTCTTTAACTATAGTTGTCATTTTTGTGAAAAAAAAATGGGCTTGTTTTAACAAATGATCTACTATCACAAATATGGCATTATGATCATTCCTTGTCTTAGGTAGGCCCACAATAAAATCCATATTTGTGGATTGTGATTTTGTGATTGGTATAACTAATGGCTAAAACAACCCATGAATTTTTTGTTTGTTCAATCTTTGATATTTAACATGGATCAAACACATTTCCACATACTCACGAATATCCCTTTTCATTTTGGGCCAAAAAAAATTCAAAATTGTGATATAAATTTTTTGAAATTCCAAATAACTTACAATAGGGATATTGTGGTAGTTGTATAAAATTGTCAAATTCTAATTTGTGTTCTCAAGGATACATAGGTGGCCATCATAGTATAATAACCCATCCTTTAACACATAAGTTAAATACTTGCCCAACTTTCATAAGGATTTTTCCCTTTGGGTTAGGGCTTAAAAAGGTGCATTAAAAGAAAAATTAGTAACATATTTTCCCTTTATTTTTTCTATGAGGCCATTGATAATGATGGAAATGGCATTAGTCCATTTGCTTTTAAATAAAGCATCCACAACTACATTTTCCTTTCTTTTGACACATTTTATGTTAAAAAAAAATTCTTGGAATAATTCTGCACCAACATTGCCTATGATTCAATGTTGGTTGTGTAGTTAGGAATGTTAGGTTGGCATGGTTTGTTTGAATCTTAAAATGCCTTCCCAAAATATATGCCTTTAAACTTTAAACATGAATAATTTTCAATAGTTGTTAGATAATTATGTTCATCAAATTTTTGTTTTTTTAATTCATAGGCCACAACATGGTCTACTTGTATTAAAATAACCCCAACATCCTCTTCACTTAAGTTTATACATAAGATTAACTCATCTTTCATATAATCCATTAATTTCAAAATAGGTGCCTATGTGAAGGCCTTTTTAAATATATTAAAATTATCTCCACACATTGGAATCCATTTAATTTCAACATTCTTTTTTAATTATTCAATTAACGGGGCTGAAACTTTAGATAATGATTTAATAAACCTTCTATGAAAACCTCCAAGGTTTCAAATATCCCTTCAAGTCTTGGGGTGGGCAAATTGACCATGGATTTATATCTATTTAGGGTCAATTAACAAGTCATCCTAACATACAATAAATTCCAAATATTCCATTTGGGATGAAAAAAACTCACATTTACTCCACCTCGCATATGACTTATTTTCTCTTAATATTTGTAACATTTGTTATAGGTGTTTTTCATGTTCCACTAATGATTTGGAATGTACCAATATGTCGTCCATAAATACCAAGACAAATTTTCTAAGGTATTTTTTTAATAACATGTTCATCAAACACATATCATACTTGGGACATTAGTCAAACCAAATGGCATGACTAGAAATTTGTTGCGACCAAAGCAAGGGCTTGCAAAGGTGTGGGCCAAAAATGAAGCTTGAGAGTTACATTTCATGTTCCTGAAAGTGTAGGAAGGTGTGAGGGAATGAATTCACACACACCTAAATGGGTTCCCATTTTGGGAGTTGGAGTCGTGACGAATTTCCGAATCTTCAAAGGGCGATTGCAAGGGTCAAAATTCATTGAATTCTAGATTTTTTTTATACCATTGAAAAGCTTTTGAAACTTAGATGTTTAAAATGAGCTCGCATGATCCATTTGGATACTTAAAACATAAGTTATGGCCAAAACATGGGTCGAGAATTAAATTGCCAATTTGACTCCCGACCATTAAAAGTTGGGAATCGCCCTAATTTCCTTACTTGCAGGGTGCGTGTCACATACCGTTGAAAAGCTCTTGATGAGCTCTCGATGAGGGCTACAACTTTGCTTTAGACCTCACCTCAAGCAACGATTTTCACACAAAGTTATGGGCCTCCAAAATCATTGGAGTCCCAATTTTGGGATTCACAACTTGGAAGTCTTGGGACAAATTGACATTTGGGTGCTAGCCCTATGGCTAAACACAAAGAATATTATAAGGGGGAGGCTGGTGGCTTCCCCCAAGTCTGGGCCATGGTGAGTTTTGTTGTCATAACCTTAGCCTTGGGCTTGCAACCAAGGTAAGGGCTTGCAATGTTACAGGCCAAGAGGGAATCTCGGGGGTCACATCTCATGCTCCTGGGAGTGCAAATGAGTGTGAGGGAATAAACCCTCACACTCCTAAGTGAACTCTCATTTTAGGAGTTGGAGTCCCAATGGGTTCCCAAATCTTTAAAGGGTGAATGCAAGGGTCAAAACCCCTTGGATTGAAAGTTCTTTATATCATTAGAAAAATATTGAAACTTAGATGTTTAAAATGGGCTTGCATGACCCATTTGGACATTTGAAACACAAGTTATGGCCAAAAAAAAGGCCGGGAGTCAAATTGGCAGTTTGACTTTCAATCACTAAAAGTCAAGAATCAACCCGATTTCCTTGCATGCAGGTGGCGTGCGACATGCCGTTGGAAAGCTCTTGACGAGGGCTACAACTTTGCTTTAGACTTCATTTCAATATGAGGTCTGCACACAAAGTTATGGGACCCCAAAATCGTGGGAGTCCCGAAACAAAATGCCATTTGGATGTGGGCCTCATGGAGAGGCACAAAATATACTATAAAGGGGAAGGTGGTGGCTTCCCCCAAGTCCGGACCATGGTGAGTCTTGTGAGTTTGAGTTTGCTCGTGGCTCATTCTAGCACCAAAAGTGCCCCAACTATGCACTAACCAACTTGTTGTTTGGTTTTGTGTAAGTTCGTGTGAGTGATTAAGTGCTTGTCATTATTCCTAGTCCCATCTTGGAGCTCCAACATGCCCTTTTACCCCCAAAGTGTTGCGAGCCAAGGAGTGTGCCCCAACTCCTTACTCTTCCGTTGTTTTCACTGCAAATTCACATTTGAATCTATGAGGGAGCTTGGGAGCGCGTCACTTGTGAGTCCATGTTTGCCCATGGTTCGTCCATGCACCAAAAGTGCTCCAATTATGCACTAACCAACTTGTTGTGTGATTTGTGCAAGTCCATGTGAGTAATTGACCTGCTTATAACTCATTTTAATCCCCATCTTGGAGTTCCAACACGCCCTTCTACCCTCGAAGTGCTGCGAACCATGGAACGTACCCCAACTCTTCATCTTTCTGATGTTTTCACCTTGGATTCATAGTTGAATTTATTAAGGAATTTAAGGATGCATCATTCTTCATGTTCCATTGATGATTTGGAATATACCAATATGTCGTCCATAAATACCAAGACGAATTTTCCAAGGTATTTTTTAAACAACGTGTTCATCGAACACATATCATAGTTGTGGCATTTGTCAAGCCAAGTGGCATGACTAGAAATTTGCAGTGCCCAAATTAGGTTTGAAAGGTTATTTTGTAATATTCATTTGTTTTACCCAAATTTGGTGAAATCGACATAGATTGATTTTCAAGAATATTTGTGTTCCACATAAGTAATCAAACAAATCATCAATATAGGGTTAAAAAAATTTATTTTTTTATAATGAACTTATTTAACTAATGATAGTTTACACACATTTTTCGTGTGCCATCCTTTTTCTTTTTAAACAATGTAAAGGTTCCCCATGGACATTTCTTGGATTGAATATACCCCTTTTCAAGGAAATATTTTATTTAGGTTTTTAATTCATTATTTTCCAACAAATAATAGGGGATGCAAGAAACCAAGGTAGCCCTTAGGGGTTAATTCTATGACGTGGTCAATTTCTTTTTTTAAGGGTAATCCAAGCAAGTTTTAAAAAAATATATCAAAAAAAATTTGAAATTTTTTAGTATTGCTCTTGACTTGATGAATATTATGTTGATTTCATGATTCACACTTGAGGTTTTCATGCACAAGTTTATTTAATAACATTGATCCTTTGTCCTTAAGTCTTTTTTTACTTAAATACTTGAAAGTAATGGAGAATTAGAAAGTGTTTTCATATTCGTCAAATATAAGGATTAATCATCAAGGAAGGTTTGAATCATAAACAATTGTAACAATTGACCTTAACGTCCATTTGCATCAACCACTCCATACCAATAATCACATCATAAGGCACCCCATCCCAACTTTCAAAATCCACTATTGTTTTGACTCTTTCCATCACCATTAGGGTTTGGATTAGCACTTTAATATTGGTGATCTTAATACCATGATTAGGGAGTAGGATGGTATTAACCTTAGCCTTCATTTGTCATAAATTAAACTTGACAACCATTTCATGTAATAGAAAATTATGAAAGTTCCCTAATCAATTAGGATCATGGTTAATTCATTACGAATATGACCAACCAAACCGACTACATTCCAATTACACTATATTTGACCCCCACTAACCATGATAGCCGAAAATTTCAATTAACGCATGAAATCACCATTTAGGTTAAACATTTCCACCCTTTGTACTTTAATTTTCACCTCTTGATAACAACACTTGTCGTTGACCTCAAGTATGGAAATTCTTGGGGCAATCAAGGGATTGGTGCCCTTTTTGGTGGCAGTTGAAACATAGGTCATTCTTCTTATGTTCATTATGTTCCTTTTCAAAAAAGTGTTTCAAAAAGGTCAATGAAATAGTAGGTTAAAATTAGGGCTTAGAAAATCTTTTAACCCCATCTGGCCTTTTCCAATCTTGCTTCATCTTGCCTTTTTTTTTTTTTTATATTTCAAGACAATCATATGACTTTGGGTTAGACCTATAAACCTAATTTCATTTAATGAACATAGTCCTATGGTAAGTATAACTCCATGAAAACCCATTGGAACTTTGCCCAAATAGTTATTCCTTCGAGCCTTTCCTTCATTTGAATCCACTATTATTTGGTTTTCCCTTGCATTTGGAGAAATGTAACACAAATGTTGTTAGCATTTGCATAATCTTCATTAAAAAACTCCTCTAGAGTCCCAAGGAATGATGATACTTTGGATGTAAGGATATTATGACGACCATGAAATTTCGAAAGGTGCATCATTTTTTGGAACTCCTTTGTGTTGTTTCAATTTTCATTTTGCACTTTTGCCATGACCACTAGATGTCAACAACCGTGATGTCAATGTTTGGCACCACCAATTACTCCCAATAATAAGCACTTTCACCAAATCCTCAAGTTTTAAAATCACAAATGTTACCCTTGGGGTCCTTGAGAACAATATCAAAACCTCAATAATTTGATGGGCACCTTTTTATCGATTATTTGGCATATGCATAGCTTGAAGTGTTGTTTCACACCACCTATGTGTAGAGTCCTCATTCATAGCGTTCATACCCTATTGCTTCTAGGTTGGAACCTTGCTTTGATACCAAATAATATACACTTCAAATTGTTTCTCTAGTCACCTAGTTCCCATAATCTTCTAGTGTCATAAAAAGGAAAAACAATCCCAAAAAGACCCCCTAAATGACCATTTAAGTGGACTGGTTATACCCACATAAAGGCCATTTATACAACCTAGTCCATTTTGATGGCCATTTATATATTTTTCTAATGAACTAACTTAACACTCCTTTTTTTCATTGTCTATGTTCACTTATTCAACTAAGATGCAAAAACATCTATATCAAAGAGCATTTACATTGCCTTACATTTTTTCCAAAAATGATTTTACATCAACATGATTTTCCACCCAACCACAAACACAAGAAGGTCCTCTCCTTTAAAAACTTTTCCTCTTCTTTATTCTTTGTTTTTTCTCCCTTATTCCTTTTCTTCCTTCCCTTTTGTGCTCTTGCCTATGCATCATTAGTATAAAATTAACAACTTCTTAATTTTATACAAAATTTACAACTTACACCTCTTAAGTCCTACCTACGTTCATTTGCATTCCTATCATGTTTCTTGACCTATACCTTGTCATTTTCCAAAAGAATGTAAAGTTATTTTTGAAAAAAATGTAAACACAATATAAGCACTCTTTGATGTGGTTATTTTTTGCATCTTGGTTGGAGTAGTGAATGGAATTAATGTGAAAAGGGAATGTTAAGTTAATTTGTGAAAAAAAGATTTAAACGACCACCAAATTAGATGGGGTTATATAATAGATCCCTTTTGTGGGGATAACTAGTGCACTATAGTGGTCATTTAAGACGGTTTTTTTGGAGTTTTTTTCCACCTTGTGACACTAGAAGACTATGGGAACAAGGGGACTAGGGAAACTATTTGAGGTTTGTTTTATTTGATTTGCAAGTTACAAAAAATAAAATAAAATTTTGTGTCCCCAAAAAAATTTGCATTGTATTATTATGTGAAAGTTGTATTTAAAAACATTTCCATAAATATGTCATAAATAAAAATTTCAAGAACTTTTAGGATTTTGTTAAAGAATGAAAAGATCTATTATAAACACATTGTTGTTTTGCATCTCATATTTTTGTCATTGTTATTTCTTAGTTTGTATTCTAAGAATATAATACATAGTAAAAATCTCCATGCAATTTTTTTACAAGATCTTGACAATGCATTCATTTTGAAATCATAAAACTTACAAATTTAAGTAATGGTTACAACAAAGGTGGTTGTTAAAATATATAATGCATTCAAAGTTATATATATATATATGTATGTAACGTTAATATAAGAAAAGATTCCATGTTTTCCATAATATTCCTTATAACTTCAATAGTTAATTCATCATAAATTAATGAACATGTTAACACACATCACCACATTTCTCACCCCCAATGAATCCACCTTTTATTATTATTATATTTTCACTATTAAGACGAAAAAATTAAAAAATTAATAATTGCATCTTTTTTATAATATTCTTTGTAAAGTTTCAATGGTTTACTTCAATATGAATAAATGAATATTAACCGACACAATCACATTAATCACCCCTTTGAAACCAATTCATTCAATTCACATTGGATATCATGTGTAATTTTAATTTTGAAACTATTGTGAAAGTGTTTACAAATAACGCACCCCAAACTTCTCGCACACATTTTAACATATATTCATTTAATATATCATACACTTATGATTAGTAATTAATAAAGTTTTTCAAAATATTAATATTTCAACAAAAAGGTTTGATAGGCCCAAAAATTGAATGTTTCAAGATTTCAACAATAAAGTGTAATTATAAAACGACTCCTTTAAATTTTGAATTTCTTATAGTAACTTAGTGAAATTGATTATTCTAAATACTCTTGCAAAATATAATAAGGTGAGATGATAATTTTCGTTTATAAAAATTCATCATTTTGGAAATTATTTTACATTGAAAAAAAATCAATTTTAGGTAGTATGGTTACAAAACATGGAAATCACATTTTGTTAAAATAATAACCAGCACACATGTGTAATGCAACCGTCCTTTGCATTTAACATGTAACAAATTAAACCCCTTTCATGTAAATGTATGGGGGTAAACCTATCCATTTCATGTATTAAAAAATTGACTTTGAGTGTGAATGCATGATCTATACAACCCTCATGTGCAAAAAAAATCAACCCATTTCACTTAAGCATGAATGTGCATACACACAACCCTCTTTGCCAACACCCCCCCCCCCCCCCCCCCCCCCCCCCCCCCAAAAAAAAACAAAACATAAACTTAACAAATAACAAATAAAAAACCAAAACACTATCT
>Ga0116227_10014620_pt1 | contig 11891 bp, 12 predicted proteins | sample S1TSphgellanicum_FD_89693 | JGI IMG/M metagenome (GOLD analysis project Ga0116227, IMG submission 89693) | Host-associated microbial communities from peat moss isolated from Minnesota, USA - S1T2_Fb - Sphagnum magellanicum MG | ecosystem: Host-associated > Plants > Peat moss > Unclassified... | reverse complement strand
GTGGGGAAGTTGTGATAGTTAAGTCACTATCATACATGCTACTGTTGATGGTCCCTGAACAGGTGTGAGACTGGCACTTTCGTTCATACCGCTGTGTGTTTTTCGTGTTTTGTTTTGTTTTGTATCTCCCCTTGACTGGTTCTTTCTGTGGCTTCCTGAAGAAGTGTTAACCTTGCTGTTTTCTTCTTTATCGTGAGAATGGAGATTTCTCTATTCTTACGAAAGATACTTGTTTGTCTTTTCCCTGTTGTCTGTTTTTTTCTGTTTCTTTCTTCCTATTGTGGGTGCATTTTACTTGTCTGTTTTTTTCTATCTGTTTTTCCCTTCTATGGTGTTAATTGCTAGCCAGTATCATGGTGGGGTCTTCTTCCCATTGCTTCTGGACTTGCAACAGAAACTGAGTATGCAGGCTTGTGGTTACACTGGTCTATACCCACTGTAGGGAGCAGATGAAGTCAGTGGGTAAGTTGTGAGAGATAAGTTGGTGTCATATGTGTTACTGTTGATGTTCCTGAACAAGTGGGTGACTGTCAGTTTTATTCATACTGCTAGTTTTGTTGTTCTTTGTTTCAGTTCTACCTTCTGTGTTTTTTCTTCTTCCCTGTTCTTATTTCCTTATTTGGAAGTCTTTCACTAACTTCAAGGGAAAGTTTTAACTTTGTTATGGCTTTCTTAATGTGAGTATGGAGATTTCTCAATTCTCATGAGTTATTTTGTCATTATGTGTCTTCTGTGCTAGCCAAACAACACTTTTGAGTCACAAAGTTGTGGAGTTTCCCCTTGAATTCTTGTAGATATCAGCATATGTATGTATATGAATTCAGGAGTGAATGTCTGTGTATATATATATAAGTTGGTCATCATGTGTGGTTCAGAGGTAGCCATGCAGACCATCAAAATTGGAAAAGAAAACCTTGTGGAATATGATCACAAATTTCTAAATTATTAGATTGAATTGGTGCATGAGTGATACATTAGGATTTTGTTGATTTCTTTTGGCTATTGTGTTCTAGCTGAGTAAAGAACTGATGCCCAGGGGAATGGTGTGTAGTAGTGGTCAGAAGCCAGGAGATTTGAGCTTGCAGCTACCATCACATCAACTCTCAAGGCTCAGCTGCGGGTTTATGATCCTCTATTATCACTCACTCTTCGCTACTTGATCAGGCAACTTGATCCCATGCTCTGCTGTTCCCACTTTATTGAAAAATTGTTTTCTGTTTTTTACCAGGTTCTTTTTGTTCTAAACTAAAGGGAGAAGGTAGGGAGTACTAAATATCTCATTTATTTATGAGTCAAGCATTGTATTCCAGTAACTAATGAAATTGCACATAGTTGGTTTGGAACTGTGCAGCATTCACAATGCTTATTGCTTGCAACAAGGGGTGCTATCATCAATAGTTGATGTCACAGCTAAAGTTGTTTTGAAGGATAGAGATCCACCTGCAATGCCTCATGAGGGCCTTCTAGAGGCTCCGAGTTTCAACGAGGTACCTGAGCTTCCTACATTAGAGTGTCAAGAGTCTATGAATTGATTACGAAGTTGGACCAGCTAGGACCTGGCTTGCATATGCATCGAGCAATTTCAAGTCACTTGTCACATGCCTTGGAAATTAAAGTGGACTTTTAAACATGTATTATATAATAAATTGCAGGGATTATGGCTGCCAACTGCATATTCATCTGCACATTGGCTTTTGGCCTTTTAACCAAATGCAACTTTATAAGTAGAAGAGAAAGGTTGCCTTCAGAGCCTGTCAACTTTGAGCAAGGTGTCATGCTGTGAATTGTTGGATGCAAGTTTTAATGAGTATTTTGGTGGTGATGGAATGGTGGGCAGAGTGATGTGCAAGCACTAGCACAGGCAGCAGGGTTGTCCCGGCAAGGTGCCCTTAACAGCCTTCGGTTTACTAATGGTGATCTCTTTGCTGCTTTCAAGGTTTGTACACTGTGTGACTAGGCTGGTTTAATGCTTTCAAATCATGTAAGCAGCGATGTTCAAAATAATTTTACAGTTGTTGCTCTGTCAACTAGGTGACCTTGCAACTTGTGTTTGATTATTCCTGTCAATTTCCAACATTCCCTAAAGTTTAGTTTCTACAGATTATACAAAGCAGTGATGACCTTGGTTCACTCGAGGGTTCGTTTACAGTGTTACAAAATTAGCATTGCAATCTGTGCACGAGCTTTCTGTTCTTGTTCAGACTGCTTTATATAATGAACTTAAGAGGAATTATAACATCATCCTGACCTGTGATTTTATCACTGTTTTTGTGCTTTCCAGAATGAGCTGAGCCGGTTGCGGGTGAACTTTAGCATGATCAATGAACTTGTGAAGGAATATTGCATATACCGAGGGCTTATTGGAAGTGGATTTCAAGGAAGAGCTAATGGAAATAGCTCATTAAGTGTTGCAATGGGAACCCAAAGCCTGTCATCCCCAAGTTTACAGCAAGCTCTAGATCAAAATATGGCAGGGAACATTTTCATTAGTTCCAAGTCCTCACATGGACATCCACATGGTGTGATTGGAATGGGAAAGCTACATGATGAAGCATTGAGAACTCAGAGTTTGAGTCAAGAGGCGAGTTCATCTCAAACTGAGAATGTAGAAGTGAGTGATGTTTGTATGGAAGAGCCAGAGGCAAATGCAACTGAGGGTAAGATCCATGGTGTTTTACAAATTTTTTTGACCTATGCAAAAAAAGTGGATGAGCCAGAAAAGGGTTTAGAATTCAGGTGAACATTCTCCAGACTCAATGGATTCTTGTGAGAGGAGTCAAAAAGCCAGACTGAACTGTGGGTACAAGTTTTTCTCAAGGTGTTGATTTAACTGATTGTTTGACCCTTCAACCCAGGCCTTCTTGTCTTTAGCCTATTGCTTGTGCTTATTCCTGGATCCATTAATTTATCTTTTAACTAAGAAATTAGGATTTTTTTTACCAGACTCAAGATCTCATGTGCATGGTTCTTATCCTAGTACACATGTGCAGTCTAGTCTTGAATGCATCAGTTTAATGGTAACTTTCGTTCTTCAACCTGTAATTGAGCATGGATTTGGACCCCAAAACCTACTAGTTGCAATTCTCTGACCCTGTTATATAGTACTAGTTTTTTTGGGTTAAATCTGAAGTTAAAACCTTACAATTGTGACATATATATCTCCACAGTTGATCAAGGGAGCATCTTTCATGGTGGCAACATAAGAAGAAGTGCAGATACATGCAACTTCGTTGTGTGTGGTACAAGTGGCTCATCTTGTCCATATGAGATCAATAATGTTCTGAAAGATAACTGGACCCATAAGTGGCAGCATGGGAGGCCACAGCCAGACACTGAAGCTCATGAGAATTCAACAGCAACTGTACCTAGTCACAGAGAAAGATCTGCAACACGTATTGACACAACGGTGAGAACCAAAAGACTTACAAAATGCTCAATTCTACTGTGTTCTTTTCTGGGAGTTAACTCTTGAAATTACTTGTATGTCTAGTCAATAATCTGTATGCTGCAGTTGTGCATTTGGTGATACTAGGATGACATTGCTGCTGCATACATGCAACCAGTCAATGTTAATACATGTCTTGCAAGATGGGAATGGAAACTTCCTTTACATCTTAAATGTTTTGCAGTCTGGGCTGTATAAGCTTTCTTTTCTAGAAGCATCTCATAACACATTTTGTCTAACATGTGATGGAACTTAAGGATGCTTCAAGCCTCTTTAAACTGTGAAGGTATTCAAGTTGATTTATCACAGTAGGGCCTGCTTTTGACATGTGAATTGAGATTTGTTGTGCACATCTTGAAAATCATGTTTGGCTTGGTTGCACTTTCAGAGACTCATTTGGGTGCTGCTACTTCTCCAGGGACCTGAAGATCTGGTTTTTGCAAAGTATGGGAAAGTGCTTGAAGTCTGGCACTTAGCAGATGAAGGCAGAATAGAGGAAGTTATAGATGAAGTTAATCGTTTACACCCTCATTTCTTTGAACATAGTCCACAGCACCTCTTTCGATTGAAACAGGTAGGTGGTAACAGTGCACTTCCTCACTGATTTCAATGGTATTCAAATGTAGTGGTCACTTACACAGCAGTTTGGATTGTATTCTAGAGTGAGTTTACATCACGAGAAGATAGTGGACTCCAAGCTCAACCTAGCTGTTGGTTTGTAGAATGCCTCAGGGTTCGGGGTTGCTTTCCAGTTGAAAATAATTCTGCCAGAATTAGGAGTTTTGGCTTTGGTGTTTCATTCTGACTGTCTTTGAGTTATATGGTGAAATATACAGGTGGAGTTCCTTAAATATGTGGAAGACAGGAATTATTGTAGAGCACTGAATATTGCACGGGTTGATCTTGGTCCTCTTGCTGCCAAGTTTCCAGACTTGCTTCAGCCTTTGAAAGAGACTCTTCTTGCCTTGGCACATCCAAAAGGAGAACCTTCTTTGAAGCTCACACCAGCAGGTGTGCAAGCTGCTGCTCTTCATGTAGTATTTCTACCCACGACACCTGTAACCCACAAATGCTTCTTGTTATTAGAATCATGTCCTTTGATTAAAATGTTAGTGTTGGGGATTTATGTAAAAGCTCAAACTTTTAGTTTTGACTTTCTCTCCCAAGGCTCTCATCTGTATCTTCCTCGGTGTTTGTACAAGAGGATGTTTTCAATTCAAGTTTCATTTAAGATACGAGCAGAATCAGCAATGCATCTTAGTTATTATCAGGTCATGAAGCACTTGATTTGTCATTCTCTTCCTTGGTACCTTTGTATGCTTAGAACCTTGAATTCAAAACCCAAATCTGGAAAGCAAGTTCTTAGGTTCAGTTCCCTGTGGCATTTTTATAGGTGGCATTAGCGGAAAGCCTTGGAATTGTGGAGCCTCAACTGATCGCAATTATGAGAACCACTTTGCTTTCACACACACACTGGTTCAAGCTCCAATTTTGCCCAGACCCTTTTGCTGACCTCCTTTGTATATCGAGGCTTAAGGAAACAGAGGTGATAAGCAGAACAATGTTGACCTCTGTTGTGGTCCCAAAACCAGTCACTGGTGGGGATTTATCATGCTTGACAAGTGGCAGCCAATCAGTAGGTGTGCCCAGTGATGTTCCACTATTTGAGGAGACTTCCATTCTGATTCTTATGGTATGTAAGCAGATGTTTCTCCTTGCCTCATACCAGTCACAATGAGTTGCCCTAGGATTAATTATAGCACTAAATATTATCTGTATACATGAGCTTGCACATCTCCATATGTTCTGTTACTAATTTTGTGTTGACTATAATTTGAGGCAATGTGTGATGAACTGGTTTCTCCATCTGCAGGAGTTTTTAGCTTTATCAAGAGGAGATGCTGTACAGCTCCTTGTCCAGTATGATGGCAGTGTCGAAAATGTATTTGCACATTTAATCTCATAACAGGTTTGGCACAGCTTAGGGTGTATTTACAGCTAGCATATAGATTGCAGTGAGCAATTAGGTTTTCAGGGTAAATGTTGTCTACCCATCTCAACAGGTTAGTGTCAAGAGTCAAGACATGGTTAACGGATTCAGGGTTCCTGTCTTATGTTCATACATTAAGGACAGATTGGAGATGAAGTCTACAATTTTGTATGGGCCAGATTTCCCTAGTCAACATGTAGATGTTTATAGTAGTAATAATTTCACCTACTGACTAGTCTTCATGTTGTAGTCACTACAGTGATAGCTTAGTTTCAATTTGATCAGGTCTTTAGTGCAGTTTCTGTTGACTTTAGGAAGGAACTGGGACTAATTGTGTATGAAAGCAGCACCATCTTCATTGATCTGGGTTGATTGGTGATTTCTCTGGGATATGTTCTCTCATATTGGTTCTTGTTCAAAGCCTATGCTTTCTTCCTATGTTTTGTGTGGGTTTGTACAATGCTGATAGGTCTTTCTGTAATGTGATTGTATATCATGAGGAGGGCAAAGTTGTGAAGAGCCACTATAGTGGGAACTTGGGCACCTCAGATCGAGGTGGTATGCTGTTGGATGGAAGAGAAATCGATACATGAATGTGGCTGGCCATAGCAGGGTGAACCTGTTGCTAATGAGTAAAATATTTGCATAACTATGCTTCAGTGTTGGTGTGGCTGAAAGAGGTGTAAAGAGGGAACTCATAACAGGAGACAGAAAGAGGACAACTACAAGGTGAGGCAGTAGAACACAGGAATGTGCAAGAACTAAGGAACCCTGGAGTAATGTTAGACCCAGGGGGGTTATTCCTGGAATTGTTGGGTTGGAATCAGATGAGCAGTCCTACAGAAATTATCATATGCTGCAACTCCTGTAGGCGCCTTCAAGGTCTTCTCTTGGAAATCCAAGACCATGACAGAGATGTATGAAGGTGTCTTGCAAATGGATTTGTCACATTTCATGCCAAACTTTCCTATGGCAGCCACAATGCTCAAATCAGATTTTACTAATGCAATTAGGCATGGAATGCAGAAATCTGTCTTTCTGTCATGTGGAATGAATGGTCTTTGGAAACTCAGGGTTGGAGGCAGGAGCAGCCACATTGACAACAGATTTAGGGTTGCTCTATGCTCAAGGGAGTTTCAACAAGTGCCCAGATTCAATCCTGGTCTGCAATTTTCATTAAGGGCTTGTAAGAATTGTTAGTTTCTAGTTGTTGACATACAAACCTGAAATCCATTTGACTTCAGGGCATTGTGTGAGTTAGGAAAAACCTTGGCTGTTGGTTCTATCCAAATTTCAGATCACGGAAAATTTTGGCTTAAATTGTGAACCAAATTGAAGGTTACAATTGGAGTCCTAGTTCTACTTCCTAGGCTTTTTTGAAGTCAGTGGGCTGTCACATTTGGTCACATATTGATGTGTTGCTTTGCAAACTAACCACAAGTTAAACAAAACCAATAGTGATAAAAATAAATTACATAATTCTTCATCAAAAGGTGGATCTCTTGGCCATGACTAGGTGTTATCCTGAATCCTAGTTGCCAATGTCAGAACACATCATTGTTCTTTACAAAGCCCCATCCCTGACTTCAAAAACTTAATTATTTGTGAAAAATTTCCTGGGAGACCTTAGGTCTTTAAATTGCTTGTAGCACAACTTGATTTCAGTGCAAGTATAACTATCTCTTTCTAGAAATGCTTGACAATCTTATGATTTTGGTGTGTTTATACAATGAGAGAAATTGTACTAGATTCACCTATGGAGTTTGGAAAAGCTTAATTCAAGTTTGCATGGTTTAAGGTTAAGTATCTTAGACCCTTCTTTGGTGGCTAATTAACAAGCACTTAAATTTCTCAACCTTACATATTGTACAATGTTGTGTTGGGAAACTAGAAATAACCACAAATTCATACCATCGGAGGTATATATGTAAACATTCTTGAGGATGGAGTTCAACAAAATCCAACAAATATTAAATTGTTGTCCAACATCTCATAGGGTCAAAATTGGAAATTATTTGAGAAGACTTTGAAGAAGGCTGCAAATTTTTTGTGTTTGTTTCAATATATTTTTGGTGAATGAAAATATAAAGATTTTCTATCTATAGTTTTGCTTCATTGGAAATTTGATGAATGCAGTTTGATTAATAGTGGAACACGGGCTTTAGAAAAATATGTCATGGGCACAAAAACTATCACAACTGTGGAATTCCCAACTAGAACAAACTATAGCAAAAACAAATACAACCCCAAATTCAACTAGAGAATATGATAATTTAAAACAAGGCCACAAGATATGAAACTATATATTTTGAAACAAAATTTTATTCAAAAGTTGAAAATATTTGAAACATAGAAGCACAAAAACTTACCCATCTTGAGGTAAGTTATGAGATGCCATCTATGACAATATTTCATCAGAACTTTGTCATTGTGATCATTCATTCCTATGATCATTCCTTCTGAGCAAGAAGGGCATGGTAGGCAAGAGGAAGATGGAGCAGCAGCAACGGCCATAAGCCTATGATGCACAAGTAAGTTCCTGTGAGGTCACTGAATTGATGATGGAGGTATGGAGAAAAACTAGTTTTCCATGTATACTTGTGAGCTTGAATCAAGATGACATACAATTTCTTCTTAGATTGAGATCAAATTCCTTTTTTGTTTTTCACTTCCTGAGATAGCACTCCTTGACAATGGTCCTTTGACACCAAATTGTGTCAGGTCTTTGGTTTTTTTATTTTGTGCTACTGATCCTGTCTGGTCATGAGCATATTTGTTTTGATTTTCATGTGTGGGTGCCAGAGGTAGCAATGACCATCGGATGTGATTTTTTTAGCATGGTGGCAGATGGACAGCTCAATGCACTTTGATAATCTGCTTGGTGTTTTAATGATGAGATTTCAAACTCTAGAATCTTCTGGAGGAAACAGCTGTCGGTTGGGACCTGAGGAGATTGGGCGTGCAAAACCTAGGAGCGCTGTTTTCCTAGGGAGAGGAGAAGCACAGTGTATGGCTGGCTAGTGGAGAATTGTGGATGACAGTTGAATCTTTCAATAATTTTTTTACCAGATGCTCATGTTTGAAAAATTGTAACAGTGTTTTGATGGCGGTTGGAATGCAAATATGATGTTAGGAACAAAGGTCTGCTTCTAGCTAGTGAACAGTTGGTGAATAGGGGTGTCCTTACTCAGGCCTTGAGCTGTAACCCAGCTGCATGGTATGTTCCAGTGTTGTGTAGGTATATTGTTTTTGATATATCATTGGATAAGGGTATATAATATTTTTCAATTTATTTACTTATTGGGTAAGTATACATTAGCATTCAAATTTTCTCTCAGGTTAGGGTTCGGGTATACAAAAATCAATTCTTTTGGTAGATAGGTAGGGTCCGGATAGTCCTTCATCATATGCCCCTTTTGGAGGTAAACAATGGGTATACATTTTTTTTAAAATTTCAATGGAGGAAAATTTCCACATATTGGAAATTTTTATAAAAAAATTCAAAGGTAAATACAATATTAGAATGCAAGAATCAAAGTGTTTGATTCCTCCTTGACTAGGAAAAACATGCTTACTGATGAACACATAATATATCAAAAGATAATGAGGTTAAATCACAATCAAATGAGTCAACATAATTGATCTATAAAAAGATTGTGGGTCTTTTGTTGTTCTCTGGATTTATCCAGAGCCTATGGCTTCAAGCCATGTATATTGTGCTCCCTAATTTTTTTTATACGAAAAGACATCTAATTTAAGAATCCCTAATCCTCATCCTGGAACGGTCGAGATACAAGGATGTGTAATCTGAAAACCCTAAGCTAGAAACCTCAATCCTCGTCTTCTTACAGAAATTTTCTCTTGCATTTTTTCTAGCTTGTGCACTAGCATTCTCTTGTACCACGCACATGAACCATGGTGGTGATGACCATGAATGCTAGCATTTTTTTTAAAGATGCGTTTCTGATGCATAGGAGTGGCGATCGTTTGTGTTGCACACATGTGTATTCGCTGGCCTGCTGCCCTCCCCCTACCCAAGTTTTCTCCCAACAACTGCCCAACCAGATGCAACTTTTTTTCAGATTTTAAAAATATAAAATGATTTCAAAAGTTAACGGTTCATGGTGGTATATATTATTTCATCGAAATAATTATTTTTTGTCAAAATTGCCAGCAACAAGAAATATTTGAAATATTTTGAGAATACTTTATTTTCATAGTGGAATGTTGAAAATTAATCAATAGGAGAATAGCTACAAAAATATTTGGAAAATATTGGAAATCTTTGTTTGAATAAAATTAACTCAAAAAAAAATTGGGAGAATTGGTTCTTTTAGTGTTAACTGAAAAATAATTTTCAAAAAATTAGAAAAAATCATTACCTAATAGATTGAAAATTTAAAAAATTGACAGAATAATCCTTCAATTTTTTTAATGCATTTTTTGGTCTTTTTTCTTATAGGTTTTTTCAGTCTACTGGGGTTAATTTGAGGTTTAAAAGTCTAAGTGCCATTTTAAGAATTTACTTAAAGCATTAAATTTTTTGAAGTTTTTTATTTTTTAATTGACTTGGAAAACATTAGAAAGCTTTGTTCTTTATTTGAATAAATTAAGCCAATTTTTTCTTAGGGAGAATTGGTTCTTTTATTGTTAATCTGAAAAAATAAATTCCAAAAAATTTAGAAAACTTCACGATCTAAAGTTTTAAAACCACCAAATTGAAAATAAAAACGCTTGTTGAAATCATTGAACATTCAATTTTTTTTAAAAGCATTTTTTTCAATCCTTGCTTCCATTTTTTGACCTTTGTCGTTTAGTTTTTTCTTGTCTACCAGGATTATAACTTACCCTTATAAAATGGCAGCTTATTGGAACTTTTTGTCAATGAAATTTAATGAAGTAAGGACTATGAAATTAATTGAGAGTTTAAAAATTAGTGGATGATTAAGAAGTTAATTTGAGATTAAAAGTCTAAGTGCTATTTTAAAAAATTAGTTAAAGCGTTTTTTTTTGGATTTTTTAATAAGTGAGGTAAAAGAGGAAAAAAAAAGAAAAAGAAGGGGAAAAAAAGGGCGAGAAGGCAAGGAAAGATTTGAAGCGTGGAGGGGAGGATTTCGGGCAAGGCGGAGGAATCGTAGGACGAGTGGCGAACGAGCTCCGCCGGTGAAGGCAAGGTAGAAATTTTGGCTTTCACGGTTCGCCAGCAAAAAGGACTTACGCCAGTGATTTGCATCGTGGGTCTTGGCGAAAACGAAGGCGTACGCTTTTATGTGCGCGGGCCTTCTTTTGCACACGGACAAGACATTCCGATTCTTCCCGAAATGTTCTGTGGCACCAAGGCTCCTAAGTAAAGCTTTCCCTGTGCTGTGCACGCAGGCATCAGTGCTGCTCGCGGTGCACTGCATACCCGAGCAGTTTGCAACTACCCCTCCTGCAGCAGTGCAGGGTCCAGAAACTGCGGTGGGGTTCTAGAGGATGCGCTTCTACGGATCCTGATGCAAGAACTTTGAGTGGGTGCAGCATTGGTGAAATTTGGAACTTTCACAACTGAGCAGAAAGCTGCCACTAAGGAATGTGGGGTTGTACTCATGGCAAGAATTCAAATCTTTGAGCTCTCTATAATCCAAATCTTTGAGCTCTCTATAATATTGTAGATCTTCTTTTTTTCGTTCTTCTCTCTGGACTGGGTACAAATGTCAGAATGCCCCATGTTATTCTCATCACCACCAACATGTAAGTTTAATAAGGTAGTTGCAAGGTATGGTGGCTAACTTTTTGCAGTTTTGTGAAATTCTTATAGAGTACCCTTTATTTAAATGCCACAAATGTATGGTAAAATCATTAATGTGACAAAAAAAATTATGGATTAAGATTGTTAACTTGAATAAGACAATAAACTTGGGGGGCAAGGTGCAATAAATATGCACCGACCATATATTAAAAGACTTTTGAAATTAATATATGGACTTTCATCTAAAATTTGGATGGACATTCAAATGCATTTTTCATTATCATTTCATGTCAAAATGTGTTATAGGGACTCAATATATGATATATGTTAGAAAAATAAACATGAATATTTTGAAAAATTTAGAAAAACTTAAACCAATAAATAGATATGGACTTTTTAAGGACCAAAATTGGACCATATTTTCAAAAGTCCATATCCCAACCATTTTATGTTGGATTGATTTTTATTTTTTCCTAACATGCATGTTACAAAGATGTCTACATGGGTAGCCCTATATTTAGACTTTATTCCTTTATTTGAATGAGTCCATTGTGACCGTCACTAGTTAAAATGATGTCATTGATAGATTTCGTTAATGATCAAATTATTGAAGTATTGAAGAACAATAGGATCAGAGGAGAGATTGCGCAATCACAAGCACATAAGACACACAAGTATGTGAACAATGCTTGGAGTGAGATGTCCAACTCCCCTCCAGCCTTGCT
>Ga0116227_10014618_pt1 | contig 11892 bp, 9 predicted proteins | sample S1TSphgellanicum_FD_89693 | JGI IMG/M metagenome (GOLD analysis project Ga0116227, IMG submission 89693) | Host-associated microbial communities from peat moss isolated from Minnesota, USA - S1T2_Fb - Sphagnum magellanicum MG | ecosystem: Host-associated > Plants > Peat moss > Unclassified... | reverse complement strand
TTTATAGTTTTTGCGTTTTTACTTTTTTTTTGTTTATGTTTGTTTCATGTTTTTATTTTTTCTATTCTTATTTTGTCTATCTTCATTTATTTTTCTATTTTTATGCATTTATTTATTTTTTTCTATTTTCTTTTTCAAAAAGATTCTAGTTTTTCTAATATGTTTTATAATGAAAATAATTTTAAAAAACTTTTGTATTCTTGTTTGATTAGATGAAGGTCCCTCGGTTTTCCCCAAAGATTTCTTTGATAGAAATGGCACAAAGTCACCATATTTCAAGGAGAAAAAAATTAAATTTGCCAGATTTAGACCATAACTTTTAGGTTGTTGCCAGAATATTATGGCAAAGTTCCAAAATATTTTATATTGAGCTGTATCCGAGCTGTATCCCCTACACTTGGCTAAGTCCACTTAACATTGCCAGGGAAAGATTAACACCAGTGGCCGTCATCGCGACGGATGAGAGGACGGATGACGATGGATGACGGGACGGATGGATGGAAAGGACGACCGGACACCACCACAAGCGGACAAAACCAAGGATATTATATAAGTAGATAGGGGCTTGATATGGTGTTGTTTGTCTTCTAGTTACAGGTCCAAAATGCTATACTCCTAGTGGCACTTGTTGGGCATATGATACTCATGATGATGGAAAATTTCTTGCAATGCTAAGGGTTGGAGATTACCTAGAATAGTGTACACAAAGAAGATAAGATGTGTAAGGTGATGCTACAATTGCCATCACCCTCAATTGAACTAGGTCTTTGAAACAAGAAAGCCACCATAAAAAACACAGCCTGATTCACAAAAGTTGTTCTAGTGTGTGAACTCTTCAGTAGTTGGGCCACTAGACCATGGAATACAAGAGTTTGTCTATAATCTGCCTATGGAGATCTTGGTGAGAACTAGTAAGAAGTGATTGGATTACTGGATCCAAGCAGAGATAGTTCAGGTGAGCAATGAATTATTTTGCAGAGTGTGAAGAAGGTGCATGTGATGATTGCAATTTCCATTTGCTGGATCTAGATATGTGATCATCACAAGTCCATAGACATCAAGCCAATGACAACACCAAGAACAAATATTCATTAAAATTCATGACTTTTAAGGCTAAATTTGAGCTTTGAATAAATGCAACTACAGAAATTCATGATGATGAATCCAAGCTGAAGGGGAATGAAGTTGTTTCTAAAGAACATAAATACAACAACAACAAACCATAGAGAACTTGAGCTTTCAATAACAAGTTCTTGCTTCTTTACACAATATTCACATATTGAAATAGGAGAGAATGGAACCAAAAAGAAGAAACATCAGCTTCAAGATTGAAATAGAGAGGGAAGGGAAAGACAAACAAAAACTCCAAAGTTCAGACACTACAACAAAAGATGATTTTTTTGATTCCTTGAAAAGGAAAATTTCCACTAATTCCTTGAACATGCAAGATTTGGAACAAGGTCATCCATGACACATCACATCAATTTAGATGCAGATGCACTACTGTCCGGTCAGCAGAAGGATTTGTACGAAATAGTATAATATGTGACTTGCCTCCTCATCCTCCTCTTCCACGTGTAGGGATCTGATATTGTATTATGCCAATTCCATAGTTTCAAGAATCACTCTTGCATTTGCATTTTATCCAATCCCATTAAGTGATTATCTACTTTGCCAATACTACCGAGCCGAAGAGTAAATCCGAAATTCACTTGGTCATCTTGATTGGGTTTTCTGCACATTGTTCTAATAAGCAAGGAAAGATGTATTAGGCAGACTGCCTATGTCTTGTCCTCTAAGATCAAATATTCTCCCTTGGTAGTCACATTAGCCTATTTTGAGTTTGAAGGAGTCCCAGGTTCAGAAGGAGATCACCACACAAAGTGCACATATCACGCCATTTAAGAAGTTCACAAGTATTGCATGTAGACTGCTGACATCTTTCATCAAAGAGTTCTTAGTGTTGCTATAAATACACAAAGAAAAGGTGTTCTCTGCCTGAGTTTGCTGTGAGGGCTCCTCAAGCCTTGAAGCCCTTCATGCTAGGCATTAAGTTCGTATCCTTCCAAATGGTACCATCTTGGAAAGGGAAGAATGCTAAAAAGCCCAAGGTTATTTTTTCTTTGCAAGTTTTAAGTTTTGTATGAGACCTTTTAAGAATGCTTTTACTTCAGATCCAGTTAAGATTGAATCTGCATTTTATGTCCTCCTAATTCCTTCCCCGGCAACAATTCCTTGCTTAGTATTATTTACAGTTTTGACATGTCAAATTGCTGACTGTGTTGGTTCCTCACACAGCAGGCTACAGGAACCCCTGAATTCCAAACATGACATGCAAATGAAGCTCCCAGCACTCCTGAGATTCATGTGGATAATTTCAGCCAGCACACTCAAAATATGTCTACATCAAAAGAAGTCTAGAGCAACTGCAACTTGGCATCCCAAAATTGTTAGGAAACTGTTTGCCCACCATGTTAACTTTGTTTGACCCACCAACCTCCTAACAAATTATGTTGATGCTCAAGAACCAGAATTGATGCCCAAGAATATTTTGGTTCTTGAGCATCAACATATTGAACCAAAATATGCATGTCCTTGATAAGAAATCCTTCTGTACTATGGTTCAATTCATGTCTTGCTAAGATCTCCCATGATTGAAGGACCCATTGTGGCACAACAACTACAACTCAAGCACGGTAAACACTAAACATCTTGCACAAAATCTATTGAGTCATCACACCAAAAAAAACCACAACTTTCGAGCACCCATTTAAATTTTGTTCCTCCTTCAATCTACCTCACTCAATTCTTATTATCCTGCACAAACGCCCTTACTAGTAACGAGACTTAGACAGAACTGGCCCTGCATTACAAGCGGTCGTAGCTGTTGTCCAGACAAATTTGTGGCATGTAATAAATAGTGTATGTATTTTGATGGCAGTTCCTTACTAATTTGGAAATTTCCACTAAGGTGCATTTTGTACTCCAAGAAGAACAAATAGAGGGATTAAAAAAATCATCTAACAACAAACAACCATGAACAATAAATGAATCAAAAGGTCATCTAAGGAGTCTTGCACATTGATCAAACCTACATTGAATCCAAGAGATGAAAATCATATGCTCAAGATGGAGCATATGTATAAAACCCAAGTTATATTTTCTTGTCACTAATAATATGCACAAGTGTTGTTTGCACCACTCTTGGTACTAATAACTGTGTTCAGTATGACTCACACTCCAGAACAGTAAAACATGGTGCCATTTTCTGTACCCGGGAACATTGTGATGGAAACACCATACTTACCAGAAGCTGAATCTGGTTTCCAACAGTGATGTAGGCATTGGTTGCACAGCATCATCGGCAATGAGAAACTTGGCATCAGCTACATGTAAATCACCCTGAGTGAGCACAGAAGGAGAGCACACAAATCTGGACCTGGAATCCTTCAGCCTGCAATGATCATTGAGGAAGAAGAATCAAGTTCCATATGAAGTTTGTCAGTCACTCTAGGAGGCACATAATAATACATGTTATGATGGTCATCAGACAGACCATACGTACTATCAGAGAATTGTGGCAATTGTGGTCAGTCTTCATGAAACAAGGCAAAGTGGTCCCTAGTCAAGCTGGTGAGTAGAAGACCATACATACATTCGAAGCTTCAATGTGCTTCTTCTGTTCATAACAGTAATAGTGATAGGAGCTTCGATTTACAAAACAACGCAAATCTCAACTTTGAAGAAACCATTAACAAGAAATCTTGTCCATTCCGACATGGATTTTCAACAAGAAATCCTAGCATGATCAATCTTGTCCATATCGACCCTATGTTTAGATTTTGAATTCTTGATTAAAAAAATCCAAACACCATTAGGTTGAGATTTTGCTAGAGACTGTAGGAGCGACAAAAAAGTGGTGGGCGAGTGAGTGCAGACCACAGACGAGGGATTTTCGCGGCCACTCATCTTATCTATCCATCTGTCCGCGTCGAAATTCGCGAACCTAGATGTCACAGCGAGCAGGAAATCGAAAATTTTTGATCGCTTTTGTGCATCGGGGTGATCTGGTCTCCGTGATCCTCAACCCCTAACAGAATCACAGAGCTGCTCTTCAATCCTTGCAAACAGACACTATTTTGTTTGTTGCAGAAGAAAAAAAGAATCTGTTTTGTTGCAGACAGACAGACATTTTCTTTGTAGGAGAACTTTTTAATTTTTTTTAATGAGCTGGTGGCGGTTCAAGATCTGCAGCGCATGACAGAGGGCACTTTGGCAGGAATTTGGGTTTTGACAAGACAAAGGCAAAACAGGTACCGATTTGCACTCCAACCAGCTTCTCTCTTGTTCTTCTTATGTTCTCACTTCTGTTTGTGAATAAGGGTTTGTTTTATCTTGGAATTGGGTGCTGCTGGGTCAGACAGAGATGCAAGAATGAGCTGGAGGAATGAGGTTGGGGGTGTCAAAATTGGGGCAGTCCTGATGGAGATCAGAAGGTTTTTGTAGCCAAGGATCAAAAGGTCATAGCATTGGCAGACATGGTTGCTTAGTGAACTGGATAGAAGAGGAGCCAGAGCATTCCCCACAACAGATCAAAACTACAAACCACTTTTGATGTTTGTATGTTCCTTTTCTCCTGCCCTATTTGTTTTGTGTTGCAGTCTCGAAAACAAACAGACAATGCCATTCTCTTGAAACACTTGAAAAGCCCTGTTGGAAGCTCAGACCAGAAGGATCTGATCTGACAATACTGTAGTAGTTGGGCTCAACAGCCCAGCATTCAGTGAGTAGCAGGGTGTTGCTGTGAAGTGCAGTCATTTCTTGACATTTTTGGGTTTAATTTTAGTAAAATCATCAAGTGTTTTTCGCAGATTGATGTAATCATGGATTAGAATCTGTAACTGCATATTTGCTGCTGCCACTGAGATGATTTTGTCAAGTTGCATAGGACCAGACTCCACTATATAGCCCCTTTTCTAAGTAACCCCTCCCTATACAGCAATCCAACAGGCCGCCTCCTCCCATGAACAAGTGGCCCCAAGTGGCTTGCTTTTTTCCTTTTTTTCCCCCTGTTTCATTGCAGAGAAAGACATTTTGTTTGTGTCGCAGAAAGATTTTGCATTTGTTGCAGAGACAGACATTTTTGGTTTTGTTGCACGAAGAATTTTTGATTGCAGGTGAAAGAGTTAAGGTGGTTCTGGAATTTGTATTTTTTTGGTAAGTGGTGAGGTTTTTCATATTCTTCTGGAGTTGGGGGAAGTAGTTTTCCAGGTGATCATGAAAGGGATTCATCTTTTGTTTTGCAGATTTGGTATTTTGAGGTAGAAATCGTTCTTGCTGCATCAGAGTTGCAGAAGAGAAAGTAGCAGTTGCAAATATTGCAGTTGCAGAAAAGAATGGAAGTGGCAGAAGAGAATTGAGAAGGAAGAAGAAGGATAAGCAAGAAGAGGAGAGGAGAGGGGTTTTTGTGGTTTCAGAAAACAGATTTGTGGTGGCAGAGTTTGCAAAACTTTCTTGCAGAAATTGAGAAAACTTGGAGCAGGTAGTTGGAATGGCCACACTGGCTGTTCCTGCTGCTGCTCCACTTGTGGCGTCCTTGAGGAGGAGCAATGTAGTGCAGCAGCAGGATGGTGGAAGGGTGACCTCTGTGGTGGTGGTGCTCCCAGTTGCCACCAGCAACTCCAATTTGTCTGTTGCTTGTCTCCACTATGGAACAGGCATTCACCAGCACAGATGGCCTGTTGTTGTTCACATCTCTCCTCTGATGACACTAAGGTTCTTCACCATTTCCTTGATGATTCTTTATTGTCAGTCTTTCTGGTTTTTTCTATTTGGTCCTCATAGTCAAAGACAGTCTTCTACATCTTGTGCTTTGATCTGTTGATCTAGATGGTTGCAAGCAAGAGGATCCCAACTGTGTGAAAAGCCACAAAACAGAGGAAATTCAGAAGCACGTGAGATTCAATGTCAGTCATCAAGAGCTCAGCATCCACACTGTTTGACATGCAGATCAAGATTGCAGCAAAGAGTTTCTTCAAGCAACAGCTCATTGGGAAGATCAGTTATGCCATCATCATCACTCAGAGGATTCAACTCCACAAAAATATATCTATCAAAGAGACCAATCTTTGTAAGTTTCTTTTGCAGATTTACAGATTCCACAGAGGAACATCATCTCTGAAGTACATATCACTGCCTAAGTTTTCAAATGGATTTAGACAATTGCAGCAATTGTACATACAAAATACCTTCTCTCACTCCAGTGATTTGTTCTGCTTGCCATTCCTTTCCCATTGCAGATAGACCCTTCTTTGTGCATTTATAGCAGGCCCTTTCACAAAGAAAGTGAATTTTGAAACTTCGGGATTGGGGTATGGAATACCATATCAGGTCCCTGCAGGTGAAAAAAGAGGAGGAAGAGGTTCAGTTCAATCTGAGCCAGCTGCATCAACTGAAATGTTGCGAACTGTTCCTCCAGAAGCTGTAATGGTTGGCCTAACAATTTCTTGCTCATTGTTGGGGGCAATGATATGTGCATCAGGAGCTTCAGCAATGGGTGTTGTTGACACAACTTACTTTTCTTCATCAGGCATGACTTTCTTGGCTGATTTGGATCCAGACACAGCTAAGCTTGCAATTGGAATATTGGGTCCTTTGTTTGCTTCATTCAATCTTCTCTTCATAGTCCGAATTGTGATGTCATGGTACCCACAGCTGCCAGTGGGCAAATTCCCATTTGTGATAGCTTATGCACCAACTGAGCCAGTGTTAGGACCGACTCGGAGACTCATTCCTCCTGTAGGAGGAGTGGATGTGTCCCCTGTGATTTGGCTTGCTATTTTGAGCTTTGTGAGTGAGATTCTTCTTGGCCAACAAGGCCTTCTTGTTCTTCTCTCTCAGCAGCAACCCTAAATAACAAGATCATTGTCTCACCTTTTTCTTCAGTGCAAGATTGTTCCCTGTGAGAATTGGGTTTCAGTACTCTTTGTTTCCTGGAGGAATCAAGAGACTGTACTTACACCCTGTGAGTGACTTTCTCTTTTGCCTTCCCTTCTATTTACAACCCTGCACAATTGTGGGACTGCTTGAGCAAGCATGAGTAGTAAGTACTTGGCAAATGGGCCGTACTTAACATTCAGACACTCCAATTCTTCACAACTTCATCAGACCATGGCGCAAAACCCTAAGACTTGATGCAGACACATCTTCTTCAGTCTATCTCTCAGCCACCATACATAAATATATGTTTTTTGCCTTGTTCACCACCTTTCTTTAGTCTGCAAAGAGTGCTATATCTGAAGGAGGGTTTATATCTTGCAGCTGTCATATACATCATATAGTTTATGCCTGATTTCATTAGCATCTTTGTTCTCTTTTGTTGTGGCATTTTGGTGCACAATCACAAAAGATTGGTTTCCAGAGCAGCAGTGTAGATGACAAATGGAGTAGTAGGGCTTGTGTATGATGCTCAAATGTGCACACTGGAACAAGAGTAACAGTGAGCATGCAGAGCACCCAGTACACATCACCTCCATCTACCAATTCTTGAAGTCTTCGTGCATTATCACCAGGTTTCTTCTTGCCCATTTTCATGGCACAAAACAGCATACATTACTGACATATGTGATGACTATATTTATTGCTGCCAGAGTTTTACTAAAGGCTTGGCAAAGTTGTGCAAGCTTCTACAATGCAAGTGTTGTTGAGATTGTTTTGGAACCTACAGTAGAACCTCCCAAAATTTATACCTCTCAATATTGATAACCTCTCGAAATTTATAAAAAATCGCTGGCCCAAGTTGGGCCCAGCTAAATTTCTATAAATTTATTTTTTATAAGATCTGGCTGGCCCAGACATTTTCAAATTATATAATGCGATGATATATTAACTAAATTGGTTCAATTTAGCTGATATATTAACTAAATTACCTATTTAAGTGGAGCTGAAGTAGTCAAGAACAGACTTTTGCTTAAGGCTTGTCATGTTGATCTTCTTCACAGCCTCCTTCTGCTCCTTCAAGCTCTCACTAAACTCGTGATAGCTCTCCTTTTGCTGCATCCAGAATAAGGTCAGACCCTCCAGATATTCCTGAGCTTGACGGGTGCTGATTTTTGGCGGTTCCACACTGTCGTCGTTGTCGCTTGCCGCGTCTTCATCTTGCTATGGGCAGAGCTCCTCAATGATGCGATTGGTGATGTCCTTATCATTTGACGCCACCATGTAGTTGTTCTCCTCCGGATAGTTGAGAAGATTGCGGATGTCCATGGGATTCCCGTATGGAAGCTAAGCCACTTGATGCTACAGCTCCTGGATAAGGGTGATGGGAGGACCAACTTCCCCTTGTTGTGTGTGGATGATGTCGTTGGTCCGGATTTTGCAATGGCGGAAGCAGTTGGCGATTGTGGCAGGCGAAACATCCTCCACCCAGGCTGGGACTGCTAGGCGGAACACATCCAGAATGCTGATCTTTTCTAGATTGTCGATGTTGTTCTCGTAGCCATCCAGAAGTAGGTTGTTGAATTGCTTTCTGTAATACGCTTTGAATGTGCGTATGATCCCAACATCACAAGGTTGGACTACCGAAGTCATGTTTGGCGGCAAGTAGAAAACACGGGTGTTGCAAAGGACCACGTTCATCTCCGCAAACTTCTCCAAGGGGATGTGGCCCGAGCAATTGTCCAACAAAAGGAGGACTTAGCAACCTTGCATCCGGCAATCAAAGTCCAACAGCCAGAGTCGAAAGACGTTCTGGGTCATCCACGCCTTTACATTGGCGTGATAACGGGCACCCAGCATATCGCAGTTGATACCCTTGAAACAGCATGGATTCAAGTGCTTGCCGATGATCGTCAATGGAATCTTCTCGCTGTTGTCCGAGTTTGCGCAAATGACAAGAATGATGCGTTCCTTGTTGATCTTTCAGCCTTCCAACTAATGGGTTGCTAGCGAGTTGTCGGCTTGGAGACGCCAATAGAGGCCAGTTTCATCCATGTTGAACATGTCCTTTTTTGCGTATGCATCAACAACGGCGTGGATGTCTGGTAGCGCCGCGCCAACTACTTCCATGTTCAATGCGCCGCTTTCCCCAAAACGGCGAAATAACTTGATCTCGTGCTGGTCTTTGAACTTCTCCAGCTAGCCTTGTGAAAATGCCATCTCTCGAGCATCAGGATGAAGCTCTTACATGAAGCGTGCCGCCTTCACGCGTAGCATGTCTCCGTTTAGGTTGACCTTGTCTTGTTGCTCAAGGAACTAGCATTTGAGCGCAAACTCCATCTGCGGGTACTACACAGCCTGACGGGTACACAGTGCAAGTCGCGGGGGCGGGACACTGGTGTCCGCCACCATCGCCAGCAACTCATCACTGCGTTTCAGGGTGAGGCTAATGGTGGCTTGTGTGATGCATACGCCATGCATAGTCCACAGCCATTCCTACAACTCTCCTTGCATGAGGGCCGGACGACGGCGCTTTTGTTGGCACAAGGCAATGCGCATCCCTTCCGTGAGGTGTCCCGAGGTGCTGTTGTATTTGCCCATGGTGTGATAAGAAAAGGAAGTTGAGGGTGTTGAGAGAGTCGGTTGAAAGAGAGTGAGTTGAAGGTTGGAGCTGAAAGGGCAATGATACAATAATGGGCAAACCGTCATTGGTATCAATGATTAAGCCACGTCATTGATGCCTCTCCTATAATTAATAACCTCCCAAAATTTATAGCTTGGACCCGGTCCCAACCTTATAAAATTTGAGAGGTTATACAGTAATGGGCAAACCGTCATTGGTATCAATGATTGAGCCACGTCATTGATGCCTCCCCTATAATTAATAACCTCCCAAAATTTATAGCTTGGTTTCTTTGTGTTCTGGCAGGGTTGGAGTAGCGCGAGATGCACGTAACATTTTTCGCAAGCTCTCAAGGAGGAGGGGTACACCGATAAGCTGGTGGTGAATCTTTTTAGAAGCGGGATCTTGGAAGCGACAAAAGAGACTTGGAGATTTTGTAAGGTGCTGTTGTGGAGCACACGGTGTAGCAACTCAGAGCAGCCCCTTGGGTGCTCAACTCAGCCCCTTTTTACACTAGAACTTGAAAGCCCATGACTTGAATGCAGAGCTTCAAACCCTAATTGTGAAGTTGATGATGCCAAGGAACTTGGGCTCTATTCTTTTGCTTTACAACTTTGTTTGTTTGTTACAAAGCCTGGTCACACTAGGGCCAGTGTAGAGCGTCGAACCTTAATTTGTGAAGCTGTTTATGGTAGGGAGCTTGGGCTCTTTTGTTTTTGCTTTCCAGCTTTATTTCTTTGTTAAAGCCCGGGGTACACTAAGGCTAGTTCAAAACTTCAAATCCTAATTGCAAAGCTGCTGATGCCAAGAAGCTTTGGCTCTTATGTTTTTGCTTTCCAGCTTTATTTTGTTTGCTGCAAAGCCTAGGGGACACTAGGGTTAGTTCAGAGCTTCAAACCCTAATTTGTGAAGCTGATGATGGTCAGGAGCTTTGGCTCTTTTTTTTTTGCTTTCCAGCTTTGTTTGTTTGTTGCAAAGCATAGGGGGGGCTAGTTCAGAGTTCTAAATTGTAATTTCTGAAACTGATGATGGTAGGGAGCTTTGGCTCTTTTCTTTTAACTTTCCAACTTTGTTTGTTTGTTACAAAGCCTGGGGTACACTAGGGCAAGTATAGAGCTTCAAACCCTAATTTTTGAAGCTGATGATGGTAGGGAGCTTTGGCTTTATGTAAATTTGCTTTCTAGTTTTGTTTGTGCAAGTAGGAAAGCATCATCATCATCATCATCAAATCTTAGGATCAAAGGTTCAAATGCCATCCTTTGCAAGATCATTTCAATACAAGGTTGTTTGCAATTGTGGTGAAAGTCACCAAACTGTCCTTTTTCCTTGTGTGTCTCACTAGCAAACTGATATGGGCACCATTTTGCAAGAAAGCAAAAAAAAAAAAAAACACTAATCCTCTACCAAAGATCCCAACAGCAGTAGCAATAGTAGAGAGGTATACATACTCAAGCTTCCTACATGGTTTTGGTTAATGACGAATGCCACGGTTTTCGACGTTAAAACATGGGAATGGAACAAGGACTCGCTAACGATCATGGAGATGCAGGCGGCTGAACTCTAGGCGCTCTGTACATGTTACAACCTCAAGCCTGCCAAGACCGACAAGGCAGCCGTTGCAGTAGCCATCATCAACCATCTCATGGTCCCTAGGGCCGATGTGGTAACAAAATAGGATGTGCACAATGCTATTAAGGTCACTATGAAGCAGGTTACGGAAAACATTCTGGTTCCAACAATGGAAGCTAAGATTGTGACCATTACTGGCCAAGTCAAAATGCTGCAAAATAAAGTAGATGAGATGGCTAAAAGCTTTGATACCATGCAGGATAGTGGGGAGAAGTGGAAGGAGGTCGTGGGCAGGAAGGTTGACAAGGTTACCAACAAGGTGGACCAAGCAACGGATGCTGACCTGGTCAAGGCCAGGGAGGCAAACATCCGGGTCATCGGGTTGACCATGAGCAAGGGGGAAACCTCAAAACAACTTATGGAGTTGGTGTAGACGGAGCTATTCGACAGGTTGAAGGTTGTTGACCATGTGCAGGTGCAGAAAGTGCATTAGTAGATGCCGTCGGGGCGATTGGATAAAGCCAATGACAAGGCACCGGTAGTCATCATCACGTTGGCATCGGTACAGGACAAGTTCACGGTGCTGTGTGCTTGCAAAGGCCTGCAGGGCACTTAGCTTGGGCTCGACGAGGACCTGTGTTGCAACCCTAGCCTTGGCTCGCGACCAAGGCAAGGGGGTTGCAAGGTTGCGGGCCTATAAGTAGACCCGGGAGTCATATCACATGCTCCCGGGAGTGCAAAGAGTGTGAGGGAATGAACCCTCA
>Ga0116227_10014616_pt1 | contig 11897 bp, 10 predicted proteins | sample S1TSphgellanicum_FD_89693 | JGI IMG/M metagenome (GOLD analysis project Ga0116227, IMG submission 89693) | Host-associated microbial communities from peat moss isolated from Minnesota, USA - S1T2_Fb - Sphagnum magellanicum MG | ecosystem: Host-associated > Plants > Peat moss > Unclassified... | reverse complement strand
CACAAGCTCTTGCTGCTACTCCCGGACAGCCATGAGATATGGAGACAATGCCAATGGCATCCGGACCAGGCTACACCCAAGAATCCCAATCCATTTGAAGTTTGAGTGACAATATTAGATCTAGTTGGACCAGATAGTCAGTTACCATACACCTTTGTACCAGAAATCAACATCAAGATTTTCCTCTGAGCTGACAGAGGAAGCAAAGACGCACACCTTCATACCCGGTAACTGAATCCAGTCAATTGCAGTTCCCGTGGCTTTAGCAACGAACTCTGTTACAGTTTCCTCTGCTATTGACAACAGTCTGCCATTCACAACAAATTTGATGAGTGAAGGAAGACAGCGGTTTCTCTAGCTGAGAGAAACTATCTGTTCATCTGATATGCAAATTCTCAGAGAAAAATGTCAGAATGACTCTTTTGTCAGAAAGAGCTTGTGATACATGCCCAGAAACATCACACTGATCAACCAAATCAAGAACTCCTTATGCCCAGTTTGAGCCAAAAGCACTTACAAGACCACCAACAGAAGCAGCAGCTGATATTAAAAACCAAAAAAGAAACAGGGATTGCAATGAAGACAGTGACTGACATCCCTGGTGAGAAGAGTCTTAGTGGCACAGGGCATTTCAGAACTAACCCAGCCGGGCTTGTATCACGAGGTGAATGCTGTGGAGTGGGCTGTGGTGGAAGACCAACAGTAACCACTGAATCTGAGCTAGTGTCAGTGGAGCCCACAGCAGCCTGCACATATACCCACAAATACTCATGTGCTGAGCTAGCATTCCCTCCACCATTGTGCTTTGCCCCCTATAACTATGAGCTGCTGGTGGTCCCTTTCTTCCCTTCATGGGATGCTGTCACAGCACTTAAACCTACCTCACAAAATTGCATATATCTCTGATTGGAATTGGGATCATGGAAAAGGTCTCAGATTGTAATTCAACTTAATCAAAGGCTATTACCCCTCATGAACAACAGAACTCAATTCTGTACTCTGGAGTTGCAGTATAGAGTCATGCATACCTGATCTGGTGGGCGCTTACTGCCAGGTATGGGAGGTGACTGCTGCAGTTGCTTCCGCAGGAAGTGGTTGTCAATAGTGAGTTGCGAGGTGTGCTTTGCAAGCCGCTCATTCTCCTCCATCAGGAGTTTGTTCAGTGCTGTCAACTTTGCATTCACACTCACCAACCGTGTTGCTTCTTTGCGCTGCTTCTCCCGACACCTGCAAGCATACCCATACATACATATTGCATCAGGAGCCTCCTCACCCAGCTCCCCTCTCCCAAGTTCTACTACAAGAAGGTTGACAATGTGTCTCAAAGCAGGCAAGCTTTCAGATACAATATTGCTGCCGTTGACAGCAGCTTTCCCTTCTCAAATACACGATGTGGAGACGATCACAGAAGTAAGAAAAGAAGATTTGAATGAAGATCTGTCTGGGAAAGGGGGGCAAGTGAGACTGTGCACCGCACCGTCTGTTCTGGAACCAGACTTTGATCTGCTTGGGTTCAATGTTTGCAAGGATAGGGCAGTCCTTGATGAGCTGCTGGCGCCTGATAGAGCTGGGCTTGGGGCACTCATGGTACACACGCTCCAAAGCCTCCACTTGCTCATTAGTGTAGCGAACGTACTTCCCGGAAGCGTCCATCCCCTGCATGCTTGTACTCCTCGCTCCTCCCTACTCCTCCCTCCTCGCTTTGCTTCAAAAATCTGTAACCGCAAAACCACACTTCAGACGATACCGATCTGCCTCCAGTGTGCGTTGTTGTTCTCTTGAAGCAAAAGGACGGTGAAGCTGAAACGCGAATGTTCTAATCCAAAGATTGCCGAGTGTTTCGCTATTCTCTCGGCAATTTGCGACTTTGCCTACTGGAAAAGAAAGGACTGGAAACTAGATCGTGATGCAATTGATTGTGTAGTAGAGCTCTGCTTGCGATTCCTTCTTCTTCTTCAGTTCTGAAAGAGGTAGTAGTAGGCAGATACGCAGCAGGTAAGCATCCTGGTGTGAATCCAGCTATCTGCGACTTCCACAGGTGCTGTTCCTTTGCAGTTTTTTGACGTCGAACAGCTTCCAGATTTGACAGATTGATGGCAGTAGAAAGTCTTGCTGCTAAGATCGCATAGAGAGTTCTTGTCTCAGTAAGTAATGTGATCTCCTGCTGCAGCATTGTTAGCAGTGGAAGAGCCAGTGCAGCAGCAGCAGCTCAGAAGCATCAGTGTTACGATTCTTCTGGCTGGCTGGCTGGCTGGCCAGGAATCAATTCGCTCCAGTTTCTTCTGCCGGACGGGAAAGATCATTCGATCATGGCACATGACGCGCACCTCAAGTCTCTGCGAATTACTACTACTGTGACAAAGCAAGCGTTCTCGACTCCGTCGTGCTACTGTTATTTCAACAATTCCCGGAACTCTGGACAGCTACCAGACAGCAATGTCTACTCTCTTGTGCAAGACTTAGGAGCAGAAGAGGAACTCGGCATGGTCGGATTAGAACATTTTTCGCTCTTTCCTGTCCCTAAGTCTCTCGTCGTTCCCTGTCAACTTTCTAAGACCGATATGACTTATTTGATAAGCTCCCGGCCGGAAGCGGAAGTAGTCCTGTTCAGAACCTTAGTTTAAAGGCCGTCTTGAAAGACGACCATGAACAGGAACTTGAAGATCATCTGAAATACTTACTACGAAGCAGACAGTTTTTCTCCAATCTGATTCATAGAAACTTAGAGTCGCAAAACGCCGAAGACGAAAATATGTCCAAGCAAAAGCAAAACGACTCTGAACTGTTAAAAAAACATCGAAACAATTTCAAGCAAGTCTTTGATGAACAACATGGCACAATGTTCTCCTTGAAAGACATTCTCCTTGAAAGATCTCGTCTCAACTCCTCCTACTCTACAAAACACGGTTTGATACTTACACACATGTATATTACACAAAAGGCCGAAGACCAAGACAACAGGGCAGAAAAAAGGAAATGAACAAAAAGACCCACGGTATATAATAGACGCCGGAAAACACACAGAGACAAAAAGAGAAAGGGGAGCAAGTAAGACTAATAATATTGCACCTTCTTCTTCTTCTTCGACTGTCGGAGCTTGTCAAGAATATATTGAGAAAGCAGACTTGCTGCCGCCGTAGAAGAAGCTCATGGAACAGACTTCTTGAATCTCTGCGATCATCATCATCTTCTTCTTACTCCCGGCTATGTAAAAGCAGCGACAGCTGTGGAAAAACAAATCGGCATTGGCATTGAGCGAGAGAGAGAGAGAGAGGCTATAACAACAAAATATCGACACAAAACGCAGCGCATCAAACAGAACCGAACCAACCAACCAAAAAAAAAAAAACAGAAAAGTAATCGCAGTCAGAAACGACGAAGCTCTTCTACTACCGCGGCAACAAACAAACAAACAAACTCGCTCTATAATCACCCCCGCAGCACCTCCTCCTCGGACTTGTCCAGAGCGTCCCCACAAAACACTCTTTCGTCTCTACTTGCGCCCCCACACACACCCCACGTTGTCAGAAGGAAGAGAGAGAGAGAGAGAAAGAAAAAAAAAACGGGCAGAAGAAGGAAACCGGACCTATACTGCCCGGACTAAATATTTACATACGTACAAATACATACATACGACGCCCAAATCCACGTCTCAAACCAGCCAATAGTTACTGTTTAATTTTTACCCCGCACCAATATTAAATTACGGCGCAACACTACTAACCCTAAAGGTCAGCTCTAACCCGACAACTAGCTACTTACTTCTGTCCCCCCCTCCCCCCCAACCCCCCCTAGAAGCTAGCTGTTGTCACCCATGCCAGGAGCAGCCTTTTTTTGGGGGCGAAATTTCGGCAAAAAAGCGAAAATAAAATTTAAAATTCGAAAAAAGAGATTCTAGAGGTTTTCAATCGCCAGAAGTCATTAAAAAAAAGAAAAGAAAGAAGAAGTAAAAATAGTCAGATTTTATAATAGTGATTTTCAGTTTGTAGCCAAAAATGTAGAAGAATGACTAAAGATTTGCACTTCCCTATTTGGTTTATAGCCAGATTTTGTCAAAATCCTCTTAAGAATGATAGCCATTTTGGCTACAAACAAAAATTCCCAAAAAACACACTGGCTAAGCCTACGACTAGGGTAAACTAGTAGGTAGTAGGGAATTTGGAAATAATGAATCCTGCAAACGTTGGTATAATAATAGGCACTTTGGTTGGTAGGTAGGTAGGTCGGTCGGAAAGTAAGCAAGTAAATCCAGTAAAAGTTAATTTAATAATCATGATGTATAGTTGCTAGCAACTTTTACTGCGGATTCCAGATCCCTGAAAGTTTCTACATATTTCCAGGTCCTGAAAAAACCTTAACCTATTTCCAGGTCCTGATTCACTGTTTTCTTTTGGCCTTCTTTGTATGTGTGTGTGTGTGTTTGTTTTTTGGCTTCTCTTTCTTTTTCTTTCTTTCCAGCCCCGGGATTTCTTTCACGTTATTAGCAGGTGTCGTGGGTCGTCGCGCAAAGAAGACAGGCTACGGACCGGGGGACCACGCGCACATTTTTTTTTTAACCCGCTGGACAGTCGCGCGCCGCCATCGCCTTTGCCTTTTTTCTCTCTCTCTCTCTCTCTCTATAGAAGTAGTTTCCGTGCGTACATTTTTGCTGCGCGGTGTGTGCTGGTTGAAAACCCTGACTGATGACTCGGGAACAGGCACGCAGGCCGGCGCAAGTACTTGATCTTGTTGTTGTTGTTCTACTTACGTTATAAACTTAAAAATTATTATCTGTCAATCTAAGTTATCAATCTAGCTCTTCTTCTTCTTCTTCTTCTTATCCATCTACACTCGCCCCCAAAACGTCGCCTTCAAAGTTCAAACCATTTGCTGATTTTATTTTATTTACTTCAGGTGCTGTATGATGCTTAGTACTTTACTGGTAGTGATGGGATCATAGGCAGCGGTCGTCGTCCGTCGTCGTCGAGATGCGCGCTGTGGTAAAGTTGTGTGCATCGAAAATAAGCAACTGAACAAGGACTTACTTATTTCGGCGAGAAAGAAGAAGAAGAAGAAGGGACGCTTTCAACGCTGCTTCTAAATTAGGTCATGAAGATGAGGAGGTGTAGGGTTTAGGACTCTCTCAGTGTGAAAGAGTACTCAGTTAGTTAGTTGGTTAGTTAATTTGTTAGTTAGTTCACACCTCTGAATTTACAGTGCTTTTTATTCCAAAAAGTTACAAGAATTTTGTGTTCAGGAAATGTACTACCACTATGGTGGTGGGTGTTAGCCTATTTGGAGTCCCCCCCCCCCCAAGTTTGGCATTTTAGTTTAGAGTTTAAAGCCCCAACTTGGTCTTGAAGAGTAGCTAGTTAGATAATTAGTTAGTTAGTTAGTTAGTTAGTTGGTTGGTTAGTTAGATAAAATTGTTTAGTTAGTCCATAGCTCTAAATTTTGCCGTGCCTTTTATGGGGAAAAAAAAAAGATATGATAATTTTGTTGTCCCAGAGGAAAATATGTACTATATGGTGATGGGTGTCATTTGGAGTTTTCCCAAGTTTAGTATTGTAGGGTAGAACTAAAGGCACGGGGCATTCCCAAAATAATAAGGGGCCTAGAATGGGGTGGTAATTCCGAGCCCGAGCCTCACATTTTGGGAATTTTGCCCCACCTTTGACTTTACCGATTGTAAAGCACAAGGCCAAAATTATCATGAACACAATATGGCCGGGCAGAAAAAAAAAAATTAGTGTTAGGGGAGGCAATGTTATTTACTCTAATATTTTTTGCCTCTTCAAACATTAGCATTTTCTACCAATATGGGACTACGGTGAACCTATTCCAAGGAATATTTTGAATGTACATTTTGCTCCACCTCAATGCTTGAATTGAATTTTTTTTCTTAATCATTTTCGGCCTAAGCTTTTACAAGAGCTTAGATACTTATTGTAATTCATATTAATTAATTTAATTAGTTGTGGTGCATCCCAAAACACAAATGTTTTTGCAATGGGCCATTTGGTTGGCCTATCACCGAAAACATTATGAAGTCTTTCCCCCTTCTTCAACCAGAAATCACAATTCTTTTACATTGTTTTACAAAGTTATGTAAAACCATATAAATGCATTTGTTTTACACTTACATTATCTTACACAATTGCATAAAAAGCACATAAATATATTTATTTTTACACTTACACTCTTTTACATGGCAGAAAATAATTCTACACACAATTTTATACTCACACAAAATGTAAGTCCTAAAGCATTTACACACACAACACTTGTTTGGGCAATGGGGTGAAAGGCAATAGGTAGAACATATTCTCTATACGTGTACATAATACCATAGTTGTTTGGCAACTTTCGCATAAATTATTTTTTAAAAAAAAATTCTAAAATTTTCAAAAATTATTTTTCTGAAAAAACACCAATTTTTGTGATATAAAATGAAAAAAATTCTAAAATAATTTTTTTTGGGGGAAAAAGGAACCTTCAAAATAAATTAATTTATGTGGCAAACATGTGCCAAAGCTATCCCTATGTTATGGTATCAGGTTTAAGTTAGGATGGAAGGGGGCTGGTAAGTATGAGAATGAGCCATTAGTTTTAAGAATTATCTTGTGGAAAAATTCAATAAGTTATTGAAAAAAATTAGGCAAAAATTCAAAAAAGAATCCAAAAAATCATCAGATTTTTCTATACATTGATTCAAGTAGGTAGCTAGCAAAAAATATAGAAGGATGTTTAAGTTTTTCTCCTTTTATATTTTATTAATAGACAAATTTGGCTAAAGTGGGTACTGAATCATTGCCACCTTGGCTATGACACAAACTTGAAAAAGAAAAAGAAAAAGAAAAAACTAACACACAAGGTAGCCACCAAAATTTGCAATCTCCATAAAAAGTAAGGTAAAAATGGCTCTCCAAATTATGAATATAGGCAAGGGTAAGGGTAAATGACTAAACCTTACCTAGTTCGCTTAGTACTTGGGAAAGGCTAAATATTTACAAACCTAGTTACCTACGTACCTTACCCTAGGGTCAAGTTTCGTCATTAAATAATCCTCCAAACAGTGAAATGAATTTTTGTGAAAATATGAAATTCATGTGTTGAAAATCATCATAATTTTTATAGGCTTCTACTCTGAATAATTTGACAACTAAAATAACAATATCATAGTAGATCATGGAAATAATAATAATAATTTCAATAAAAATTAAAATAATTTTTTTTTCTTGAAAATAAATAATAATTCATTTTGTCAATGTTGAAACCAGCTTTACTTTTAAGGCCTATTCCAGAATGTAACTGACTTGACATGTGGATGACAAATGACAAACAACGCCTCTATCTCAAGCTATGCATGGATGAATTTTTTTTGCATCCACCTACTACTAAGCTTGTTGGGCTTGCCTACTACCAAGGCAAGGCTATTGTGTTTAGATTCATTATAGGGTATATATACGAGCTTAAGGAATTTTGGGACCCTTGATAATAGGTCTATGAATTTTTATATGAGGATTTTTTAATGATATTTTGGCTTGTGTTGAAGCTTGAGATTAGTTATAGAGTTATAATATCTTCAAGGATTTTGGTTTGGTTTCTTTCAGAGGATTTTTTGAAGATTTATTTTTTTTGCATCGGGGAATATATTTGAGTTTTCATAATTCTTCTTTTGACTTAAGATTTTTTTTAAAAATGTAAATGGCAAGGCCACAGTGTGACACACCCCCTTGTTCTTTGTTTTTTTCTGTTTGCATGGGGAGGTTGTATTCATTTTTCATTTGTATTTGGATTTTTGTACCATACACATTTGAGTGGTAGGCTAGTGCAAGTATGGCAAATTGTCACTCATTATGCTCATCTCTCTCTCTCTCTCTCTCTCTCTACCTTCCTTCCTCCCTTCCTCCTGTTGTAGCATGCTTAGCTTCTAGTGGTGGGTGCCCCACTATGTACCCGAGTACCTACCTACTTTGAACAAGTACCATGTACCACTTGCTACTATCATACTTGTATGCGACATGATTCTTTGGAATTTCTTATTCTCATGTCGTTTTTTGCTTTGAAATAGTGTGTTATTATATCGCATGTTTGGTAAGCACGGACGCTGGAGAAAGACAAAGCTTTTTTTTGTTTTAGCTTTGTTCTCGTTTCTCAAGCATCCAACCCAAAAACTCTAATACTTCAACATAGTCCCCAGGCAACCAATAAAGAAAGAGATGGCAAAAGACTACACTAACAACTGAAGTTTGGGATTTTAGTGTGTACAACATTTTCACAAACTATTGAAATTTTTCAATACTGAATAAGAAGTACCCCTAGTTTATAATTGGGTGTTGGGGGGCGGGGGGGGGGCATATTAGTGCAAGTTGAAAATGATGACAAACCGTTTTGAAAATGGAAATTTCATGCAGCCAATAAGAAGGCTCATTTCATGGGAAGGACTTCGTTTTTTTTTTCTTTTGGGTTTTGGGAGGGTGGGGGAGGAGGGATTTTTTTTTTTAATTTATTTTTGGTGGGGGTTTGTTCCCGATGTGTTCCCATCAGAGTTTCAAAATGTTCCCCAAGCTCCCAATGTGTTCCCAAAGACGTTCCCAATAGCACCTCATTTTAAAAAATTCCATATTGTTGGTTCAACTTTCATGTATATGAGTTGTAAAGTGGGCAAGGATGGAGGGTGGTGAGCAAGGGGGAAGCATATTTAGGCTATTATTATGTTGGCAAGAGCCCCCATGTTCCAAAGATATTGACGATGGCCCAAAATGAAGGGGGAAAAAAATACTATTGTTCCAATACATATGTGCCTGAAATGGAATGTACCCATTTGAAGATATCTACATGATTTAGGTTTTCAAGTTGCTCTAAAAACCATGATTGCAAGCTTGGAAGATTTTATGTGCTAGATTTGGGTCAATACTCAACATCATGTGGTACCCAATTTCTGATTTTCAAATATGAATGTCCCTAATATTCGGTAAACCCTAGGTTGGTCCAACTTTTTCCCCAATTTTTTTTGGGTTTGATTGATCCCAGCAAAACAAGGGGTGTGTCACACTGTGGCCATGCCATTTACATTATTAAATAGTATCTTAAGGCAAAAGAAGAATCATGGAAACTCAAATATTCCACCATGCAAAAATATAATCTTCAGAAAAACACCTCTAAAAGAAACCAAAAGCCTTCAAGATATTATAACTCTATAAAAATAGACCTATTATTACCTAGGGTCCAAAATCCCTTAAGCTACTATACTCTATAATGAATCTAAACACAATACCCTTGCCTTCATAAGCAAGGCCAACAAATCATAGACATTTAAGTCCGAGATTTTATTTGAGTAGATTGACACCCACCACTATCAAAACTAACAAAGTCACACACATAAACATGCACACCAAGACTTCATAAGCACATCATCATCTTGGACACAAAATCCTCAAAAATGAAAAAGTTAAAATCGTGTTCACATTAAACTAGGTTCAAACAACAATTAAACCCTAACATAAAACTAATGCTCTGCAACAAATATGTAACATTATGATTAAGCAACTCCAGTATGGAATTCCAAATGTCTCAATTTTTCAACTTTGTCTTTAAAGAGTTCCTTTGGGAGGTTAGGGTTGTCACAATTTGCATATTTTGGTTGCTAAAAATGTGAATAAATAAAAAAATTAAATTGTGTTTTGCATAAGAGTTGACAACAACATAGGCCAAAAAAAGGGTTTATGTAGTCACCTTTATGTAGTCTTGTGAGTGCTTGATTGTGTGCAAAGAATTGCAACACTCTTAAAGATGTGTGTGAATACAAATGTTATCAACATATTTTTCAGCACAAACAACATCATGCAAAATAGTGATGGGTGGCTTAATGTCACTATTTTGCGCAACTCGCATGATTGTAGACAAGGTGAATGGTGACTCAATTTGAAAGGAAGGATTTCAGATGAGAAGGACTACTACATGTGCTTGTCACTTTATCCCAAAAATACTAATCCCATTTCAAGTGAAAAATGATGTTTTGTTTTATTTGCCGTCATCAAAGCAATCCATGTTGTCTATTGTATTGGTGGTATATTGTTGGAAAAGAAGATTGTAAGTGGGAATGGGTCCAAACATGAGATGTGGAATCAAACTATGAACAAGGAAGAGAAAGTGGAAGCATGCAAAACCCTAACACTCAAATGAGCCTGGAGTTCAATATTTGCCCTCGAGGCAGGTGCCAAGGCCTGTTATTTCAGGAACTCCCTCCTCCCCTCCAAGAGGTTTGCCCAGCATAAAGCATGCATGCTAAATTTTTTATTTAAATTTTTTTTCCCATGATACCTGGTGGGTACCTAGAGCTCAGTATCATGGGTGAACAAACAATGTCAAGCTTTACAATAAAACAAACAAGAGTGAGCGTTACATTTTTCATAAAGCCCAATGGGTGTTTACGTTTCACAATGGAGCCTCTAAATACACTAAGGAATTTGACCCCCGTGCTTTACGGTGTATGGTGACACAAAATGTGTTTTTTTTCCCCTCCTTGAAAATTTGAGGTTTGAACCATTTTGGATTGTAAACTCGTTGCTCCTATTTGAATTGTTTTCTCCCTATTGGATAGGCTTCATCTTTGAATCAGCAATAAGATAAATAACTATATCATCCATAAACAATTAGACAATGTTACTCCTTTCAATTTTGGATTTAAAAATAATAATAATTTACCATTACAAGTTCATTTATGTTCGATATGATTTCTTCCACCCATAAATTCTAGTTAGATATAACAATTCCGATTTAATGCACTCTTTTATCACACCTCAAAGCTCTTGCACATTGCCAAAGAAGAAAATGCAATTACTTACTTATTGGTAGGCCTAGTTCCAGTCAAGATGCAATGGGAGACATTTTGCCAAGTTCTTAAAATCAAAATTTCCCAAGCCAAAGTTGGCAAGGTACAAGTTGAGAGACACATTGATCTTGCACACAATTTTTGAAGGTATGAAAGAAACTCTTTGACATTGTAAGTAGATTCAATTAGGTCACATAACCCCTTTTATATATTTCATGTTTAATTTGCCCCATCCTTTTGCATTGCAACAACAACGGGTTGGTTTTTTATAAACCATTTTAGGGTTTCAAGGCCCCTAATCGTAGTTAAGATTTGGCACTTTTTATAAACAATAGTGGGTAGGTTGGGCCAATTCATCACCCAACACTTTCAATTATAAATCTTATGGGTTGGCTGCAACAAGTTGCAAGTAATGATTGGCCGGAACAGAGCCACACAGTGGCCCACCCTAACACCCCCCAAAACTTTCAACCATTTATTTCGATGGTGCTACGGTTTCAATTCGACTTTCAATTAATTTCACCCACCGACACCAAAATCAAATTTCCGCGCAGGCTTTTTAGCTGTTTGGTTCTTCAGAACACACGGTTTTTTAGTTTTGAAATGATTCCTGTCCACAATAGACAAACCAAAAAAAATAAAAATTGTGCGTGAACATTAAAGTGAAAATAAAAGAAAGAATTCGATCCATTCCACAATAGACAAAAAAAAATTGTGCGAACATAAAGTTCCATTCCTTTGGGTAATAGACAAAAACCTCGTCGAACATCAAAATTCCCGTCCTTCAGCAAACGGACAAAAGTTTTGTTCCGTCATGGACATCTTCTTCTCCTGATCTGCAGATGCACCCTCCCAACAACCCTCCTGCAGGGAAGATCAGGTCCAGTTCAATACGTCCGTCCGTCCGTCCGTCTGTCCATCATCTCGAGTTAACGACTTTTTCCCCTCACTTTCCTTTCTTTTCAGGCACACCCCCGCACACCCCCCCCCCCCCCCCAAAGGGGCGGTCCCCGCCCCAAAAAACACACAACAATGCAAAAAAAACAGCAACCAGGAGAAGAATTGACAAAGGAATAATTAT
>Ga0116227_10014615_pt1 | contig 11898 bp, 8 predicted proteins | sample S1TSphgellanicum_FD_89693 | JGI IMG/M metagenome (GOLD analysis project Ga0116227, IMG submission 89693) | Host-associated microbial communities from peat moss isolated from Minnesota, USA - S1T2_Fb - Sphagnum magellanicum MG | ecosystem: Host-associated > Plants > Peat moss > Unclassified... | reverse complement strand
TTTTTTTTTTTTTTTTTTTTTTTTTGGTTTTTTTTTTTTTTTTTTTTTTTTTTTTTTTTTTTTTTTTTTTTTTTTTTTTTTTTTTTTGTTTTTTTTTTTTTTTTCTTTTTTTTTTTTTTTTTTTTTTTTTTGAGGAATTTCTGTTTGTATCTAAAGTGGTGGTCATTCGTTGGAAGATGTAAAAAAAAGTGCGGTCGTCCATAGGAAGATATAGCCAAATCTGGCTATGTACCAGAAATAAAGTACAAATATTTAATAATCCTTTTATATACCATAGTACAAAGGCAACTTCAACACACTCGTCTGTGAAATAATTAATTAAAATTGAAGATTCCATGTTGAAAATAGAATATTTCAATAGATTCTCTATTTTCTTTCACAAATGTTTTTTTCTTTGAATCTTTTGAGGTGAAAGCTTCAAGATTTCTACAAATAATTGAACTAATGTCAAAGCTGCCAAGGTGCTACAGTATATAAATGTCTGGGCCCTTTTTTTCCTCACTTCTACCTATTGAAAACCTCCAAAATCACTTATTTTCCGAATTTTTTATTTCACTATTTGACAATATGTCTATGTCAAAAGAAAAAGTGTAAACTCATAAACTCATAAATACTATTGACATTCATCTCTCTTTTGTGGTGTAGTTGGAATAGGATTGATTATTTATAATAAATTATTCTTAAATTTATAATCTAAAAACTCAGATGAATATTATTGTAAATGAATCACACATTTTCAATTTTTAAAAAAAAAGTAATCATTCATAATTACATAGATGGTTACTGTTCTTATGTTTTTATCCTTGTACTTTTAATACTCTCCAATCTAGTCAAAACTTGTGCTGGTTAGAACATGACCTGACTTCAAAAGGTTGCGACAGGTGAATGATGGAGGCCACTGGAGGAAGTATGGCCAAAAGATGTCGAAAGGAAATTCGTGCCCGCGTGCATATTACAAATGTAGCATTACATCTTCTTGCGCAGTCAGAAAACAGGTAGATATGTATAAACAAACTTTCTCTCACGTGATCTTTTGTGAGGTAGTTTTTTTGTTATTCATCCTTTTAGAGAAAGAAAAAATGAATGATCGATTGATACTAACTTAAAAACCTGACCTAATTTGTCCTTTGTATTTGGCTCGGTTCCTTCCTGAGCAGAACCTTCTTGGTAGATAACGAGGCACACCTTACCAAGCATAAACTTCTTGCACAATTTCAAATTAGGTCAGGTTTTTATGTAGGTTAATGGTTGACTTTTCTTTAGTGACATGACCTTTGGTATATATTTTTCTGGCAGGTGCAGCGATGTGCGGACGATGCGTCGGTCCTGATCTCAACATACGAGGGGAAGCATAACCATCCTCTCGCTCCAGCGGCGGCAGCCATGGCATCCGCGACGGCAGCCGCTGCAAGCATGCTATTGTCAGGCTCCACAACTGCTAGCGATATAGCTCAGTACATGCCTGGAGGCTCATATATGCCTTCCACGTTACTTGCAGGACTTCATGGCCTTCCAGCAACCTGCTTTGCCATTTCTTCTTCAACCTCATCATATCCGAGCATTACCCTCGACTTCACCAAAGAGCCTCCCACCCAGCTCAGTCTGAGGTCAGGAGCGGCGAATTCAGCCGGTGTGGTCGGCCATTCTAGTGCAGCTGCTCCAAACATGATCAGCACCGAGTACTACTTGAATCCATTATCAGGGCCTTTTAGTGCAGGACATCATCGAGTTGTAGAGTGTTTAAGCTCAGTTCAGCAGGCCGCGCATGATCGTCTGCAGCCAAACAGTTTTGGAATATCGGGTCTGGATCAACTGGCCGGCCGCTCTCGAGCTGTAGCTCCAAGACCTAATTACATGAATTCAATCTCTCATCCAATCGACTTCTCCCAGTCAGCAGCTGGAACAGCCTTCAGCAACATCACACCAGGAATATATCCGAGCTCGTTCTGTGAAACCTCGGGATCAGCTTGTCATGCATCCACAGCAACCGTCTTTGAACAGACCATGCAGGAGCAGCAGAAACAGCTGGAAGATAATATAGCTAGGAGAATCAGGTCGTCCCTAAGTTATATGCAGAATCCTAGCAACCCTAGTAGTCAGACCTACACAGCGCCTGCTGCGACGAGTGGCGCAGCTGCAGGCTCCATTCAGTCGAACTCAATGACGACTGCGATTACATCTGACCCAAAATTTGCCGCAGCTTTGGCCTCCGCTATTTTCTCACTGTTGTCCACTACTAGTGCCCATGAGAACTCCCCCCAAAAATCTGTTGCAGCTGCAAATGACCACCGGATGATAAAAAATGCAGCTCAGGGGTCTTTCATGCAGCAGATTCGCGTCGAAACAGAAAATGCAGTAAGTCATGGCACCCATGCTGCTGTGACTCATGGTGATGAAGATCAAAATGTCGACACCGGACTAGAACTAGCACTATCAACGTCAGCTCCTAGCAGTACTACACTCTCATCATTAGCTCCTAGTCATAGGTTACTAGTGAACTCAAATCAGCTACAACCACTTCAATCTTCAGCTGTTACTCATGAGACTTCTTCATTAGCACTAGAGTCCTCGAGTACATTACTTACACGTGAGCAGTTGCAGATCGTTGCAACGGCAAGTGCTACACGAGCAGCTACTGCAACTTCTTCCTCCAGCTTCTGCACTTATGACAATCTTATTTGCAACATACTAAACTGCGCAATGCAGCTGTCGACAATGCAGTCAGCAGGTGGAGCAAATGATCAGCATGGATCATCACTGCCAAACTCTCCTCGAAGTCAGATCGATTAAAGGGAGCTCTCACAACAAACTTTTTTCGGTTTCCCCACAGGGATTATTTGTAGAATTACATATACAGAATTTCCTTAAATTTTCAAAGCATAGGGAAAGTCACCTCCCAGGGATTAGTGGGACAACATGGAGGGGCTTTCCTAGTTCTTCACACAGGGACTTTCTTCAAGGGCAAGCAGCTGAGCTAGTCCCATAGATGTGTAGTTTGTTGCATCACTAGCATTTGCCCTTCCACCAAATAGTCGTGATAGAGCTTTGTTTTGAAGTGCGATTGGGGCTTTTGCTTCGTCCATGTCTCTTTGCAATTCCATTACTTGGTTGGTGATCGCTGAATTCAAGGTAATCCGCAATTTCATTACTTGGTTGGTGATCTCTGAACTCAAGGTAATCCGCAATTCCATTACTTGGTTGGTGATCGCTGAATTCAAGGTAATCCGCAATTCCATTACTTGGTTGGTGATCGCTGAATTCAAGGTAATCCGCAACAAGGGGATAGCAACCCATCAATGAAGGCAACACCTTGAACAACATCTAGCATGGGTTCAACATCATTTGCATCATCGCCTAAAGGGGAATTAGTGCCTGAAGGGGAGGAAGGATCATGAATCAGAGAAGGATGCTCCAATACAGGGGAGGAAATTTCCCGACTTGAAGAAGGTCCTGTGCTGGCCTCTAGCTGGTTGGTTGGGCCTGCCACTGCATTTCGGTGGGCTAAGTGTCGACAGAAGGTTGAGCTCGATAAAAGTTTCCCACCACAAGCAGGGGACATGCACCTTTGGAACCTTGCTCTATGTGGTCGGTCCATCCCCTGTTTCACCAGATGGGAACTTAAGTAAGTGTGCAAAGGGACCTTCACTTGTAATGTGCAGATTGTTAATTATCCATAACTGCGTAGCTATAAAAATCCACCTCTTGTGTGTAGGACCTCTTTTGCACTTTGGGACTGTAGAAACCTCACTACAAAAATCCCCTCCTGGAACTTTACTCACTGCCCTACTGTGGAGTTGTAGAAAAGCTCTCCACAACCCCCTGTCCTACCTTTTTTCCCTTACTATTCCAGCCTCTGGACTTCTTCCCAGCAACAGGCCACTTTAGTGGCTCGTTGCACCACAGTCCACTTTTGTGGACTGTTATTCCTTCTTCACTAAATTGGCTCCCAACTTCCAGAGAGCTATTCTCTGGGAGTTAGGGTCTTGGACCTGCCTCCTCCAATTCGCTCCGTCCGCTTCAACTAGGTTTCTTGCTGGACCTAGCTAGCACACACGACGACGCAACCCAAAGTACTGACTCCGCCACACAACTCTCCAAACAACCACAACAGAATTCTGCTACACCGCTCCTTCTTTTTCTTTTCAAACAAAAACCCAAATAGAACAAAAGGCGCGGATTCAACACCCAACCACGAAAGCGAGAGGGTTTCTAAGTCTTCAAAACCATCTTCACTATTTCTTTCCTTTTCTCTCCGTTTCGAAAGAGCTCTAGAGAAGAGAAAACAACTAACTCCTCTTCTTTCTGCCCTTGATCCTATAGCCCTCATCGCCTTCTCCCCCGTGCCTCGTTAATCTATTCCTAGCAACTTTCTAACTGTTGCATGTTGCATGTAAACTTAGGGTTTTCACAGGCTACACCTCCTAGGTCTCCGTCATTTGTTCGCGTGCGCTCCCGTCGTGCTCCCCAGCTTGTCCCCTGTCGCGAGAGGATTGCTACAATAGCATACTAGTGCAATTTCTTGAACTTGACAAGTAGTAAATGGTGAGCAAGTGAAAACAGAAAATGTCAGAAGAACACATGGAAATTTTGTATTTGCAAGTAGAACAACATTCAATATCCTTTAGGATCTGACAAATAAAAAATTAAGACTAGTAGTAGAGCTTTTTGTTTTGGAAAGAAGTGATCATGGTGGTGGTTGAAAATGTTGGATTAGAGTGTGGAAAGAGCTTATAGAAGGATGTGAAGGTTGGATATCTCCTCCACCTTCAACCTCAGCAACAGCTTACATGTTGAAATCAGATGATGATCAACTTCCTGGCCTACTGCCTTTAGTGCTTCTGTAGCCAAAAAAGTTGTAAACAGATTGATTGTTGTTCTAATCTCCAATAGCTGCTTGTTTGCTTGTGTGCTAAAAGAGACCTTAATGGGAAAAAAAAAGCAAGAAGGTGAATTGGAAGCCTGAAGGATCAGGATTAGTACTGAAAAAGACTGCAATTGCTGCTACAGTTGCTGCAAGATCATGTGCTATGTCTATTCTTGATCTCATAAACTGGCAGGAAAAAAACACCCCATGAAGCTGCATAAGATCATGCAGCAGCTTGCCAGTTCTAGCTTCATTAAGCTTGGCAGATGTTCATCAACTACTGCACCTAGCCCAAGATAACTTCAAGAAAGTTCCTGTTCTTATATCCTGCAATAAGAGAGATTTGAACTGGATTAGAGCAAAAGTATTATAAGCTAGCTGAACTACTAAAGAATATCTTAAGGTAGAAATTGTAGAGCTTTTGAGCCTGAAGGATTTGGAGGCTAACCTCTTCAATGTAGTAGACCATTTCTAGATGAAGGATCTGGAGATGAATCATTTTAGGAGAAGACCATTTCCATACTATTTTCTTCAGTGTTTGATTGATGGTTGGTATTCATTTCTATTGTAAGATGAATCTCACCCTGTCCTACTGATGAATTGGCCATATCCATTGATGGATCTGGTGCTTCCTGGGACTTCTCAAAGATCTGCAATCTGAAAGCCTGCAAAAATTTGTAACTCTGCTTCAGTACAAGACAGATCTGAAATCGAAAACATACCTACTATTCCTCTACTTCCATTTCCAAGCTTCCACTCAAAACATTTTGACTGGATCATTCATTTGGTTTTCATGCTATGACATGAAATCTTTCCAGTATTCTAGACGTGTGGATAAGTAGTTTTAGATACAAAGATAGTGCCAACATCTATCCAAAGGTAAGATATTACTTCAAAGAAAGCTGAATAGTTGTGGCTTATGATCATGTCCATCAACTAACTTAACCAAGTGTGCATGCCTTTTACTTGCCTTTGCATCCATTGGTGTTTTGGTCAGAAATGGATCTGGCAGTAGAATGGAGCAATGGTTTCTCAAGAGCAATATGGGCATTTGAAAGTTTGAGTAAATTTGCCTTCAACAAACCCTTGCTGTGATTTGACTTTTGTGGGAATAAACTCTCCTGGCACTGATGCAGCTATTGTATCTGATTTTGCAATGTAGTGATCATGTTGGTATTTGCTTGCAGCCATAGACCAATCTACTGCGCCTCCTTCAACACCTCTTCAGTCTGTAGGATCAAGCACCTCTGCATTGACATCTTTGCAATGATGTGTTGATGTTGTGTTGCAGAGGGAAGAGCAAGCAAGGAAGGCAATTCTGTTGTGACAGCGAGAAGAGGCATGATTCATTTCCAAAAAAATTAATTTTGGTAGAGAAGTGAAGGGAGGGTAGTTCCAAGGTCTAATTCAACATTACAATGATAACTCCTAGACTTACAAATGAAAACAAAACAAATGTTTGAGGATCCATACTTAAGTTTCATCATATACCATAGCCTCCAATCTTTTGTGTGTTGCATCACTCTTATTGGGACTGACACGAGTTTTAGAAGTCCACCAATCAATGATTACCTCTTTCAACAAATCAGGCAACCCATCAGTCCTTTTCCCCCTTATAGATAGGGACCAAAGTGTAAATAGTCTAATGTTTATTTTATTTAAACCATACTTCATTTAAACATTACACAAAACCTCAAATCTGATGATTCATATCTTATTGATAAATTATCCAAATGAAAAAATAAAAAACTTATTCATGAATTTTCTTCAATAATGTACACAAATTATTATATATATATATATGTAAAAATGTGAAATCATTTCAAAAGAAAAATATTTGAATTTTGTTATTGAATAATATTTCAATGACCATTTTTTGGAAAAAATAAATTCAGACACATGATTTGTAAATGGAAAAACCTTTTTGGGTAGTACAAGAGTAAATAAAATATATCTTTCATATCTTACACCTTCATTTGATTTATGAATTTATATTATACAAAATTTCTTCCAATATATCATAGTTTTATTAATAATTTTTAATTTAGACATATGAGTCAAAAAAATTTATCCCCATAAAATATTTATAAATGGATCACAAATCGATTATAATATTTAAATTTTTATATATAATATTTTAAAATTATATTAGTCATATTAAGTTTATTTACAAATTTAATTCAAATATTTTAATTGTAATTTAAATAATAATTAATATTAGATATTGAATAATTTTGTGAAATTATAATTTTTATTCAATTTTACACATGTACTTTAATATAATTGAGTAATATTTATTTATATACATATAGTATACAAAATTTTACGTAAATCAATGATAAAGATTTATTGTAAAAATAAATTATATATTTACCACATCTTACATTCGTATTTTATTTTAAAATTATAATCTAAAATTTTATTTTTAATATATCATTTTTTATTAGTAAAGTTTATTTGAATGTAATAATTGATTTACTCATATAAAATATTTTATGCATCATATATCAAGTATATTCAAGAAAAATATAATCAAAGTTTTTATATTACTTATGTCTATAATATTAGTTGAAATTTGTTCCTGCATGTTGTATTTTTTTATGTGTGAACTTATACTAATAATCATTTTTGAATCATTGTAAAATAATTTTATGATCACATTATGTATGTAATGACACATCATTTTGTCCACATCATTTGCATAATCATTTTTTAGTTATATTTGAAATGATTTTATCTTAGTCACATTTTCATATGATATTTTGAACATCCACGTCATTTTGTCATCAATCGTGGATGCCATATGGATGAAAACTTGTAATGAAAAAATGAAATCATCTTTCATGTTACCACGTCATCGTTTATTAATCAAATGCATCACTAATATATGACTACAACTTTTTACATGTAGGATTTGAAATAATATCCCATTACTATAGTCAATTATTAATCGTTTAAAACATTTAGTCATTGATTTCTTGGTTACAATGGAAAAGATTTCTTCAAGTGTTTTTGAGTCATAATCATCACTTGAATTAACGTCATAATTAGAACTGTAATCCTTAGAATAAGCTTTATATGCAGTATGTCCACCAATCTTTTTGTCACTTTCAACATCATCAACAACATCTGGTAAAAGATCTTGGTATAATATTTTTAAAGGACTTTCTACCGTGTGCCCATTAGTACAATACATTTCACTAACACTGTCATACTCCATGAAATTCAAGACAAAAACCTTAGTACATTGGGTTGTCATACACTAAGGTTCAATGTTTGTCTAGAAGCAAGTGTCATTAAAAACTTGCAACTTCAATGGTCCCTACAAGATTGCATGTTCACGCAGAAGAATTCGTTAGACTACAAATTATAGTTGGTAGTTAGTACGTAAAGTCTACGCATTCGATAACTACCTAGGAGGAACACTTTAGATCCCACCCTACTTATCATTAATTGTAACTCAATACCACCATTAGTATGTAGTCATAACGATGCTTAGGGAAACAAAAATTTGAAAGAGACTTTGGCATTGATTGGTATGGTCTTATATAGATGTTCTCTCAAGCAAAATGAGGCAACTTTGTGAGAAGAATGTGCAGGTGCTAAGGGGTGAATGTGCATCTACGAGCCCAGAATCATATTGTTATCATATGAGAAGTCACAACAATTTCTCATTGGGAGATGAAACAGTTGCTGAGCTTGAGCAATCAAATGGAACACCATGACTATTACATTTAATTTATTTTTCATCTATGGAAATCCTCTATTTCCTCTTCAAATAAACTTCACATTTTGTGTCTGTGTGTTTTGGCTTTAGAACAAATTGAAGATTAAAGGAACTAAACAAGCTAGTTGAAAACATAACACAAACTATAATCCATGTAAGACCGAAAGGATCAATCAAAAGAATACAAGGCATCAAAACTATGGTATCTGTTTGTATTGAATGTGTTTTTCATATCTACAGGTGATTCTTTCTTTTGTTTTTTACCCTCATCATTACACCATCATTTCATATTGTCAATGTTCAAGTACACTTTTCAACATATCATGAATCCTGTGAGGCACATATGTGGAACCATTCAATAAGTATACATAGTTATGGTTGTTCTAGTTGCTCATTTTGTTGGTTATGGATTTATGCATAATAACATGTTTTGGTGTCAGTAGGACCTAGCTATTACCTTTTTGGGATTAATTTTGGGCAAGCTATTTGCTATCATTTTGGCTATCTGTTGGCACCTATTTGACAATTATACTTCACTTTTTATATTTTTAGGGAGTTCCATACATACATGAACTTGTAGCAACAAAAGCCTTTAATGCCACATGTCAATAGAGACTTGAAATAGGAAAATTATATCATCTATAGTTGACTGAAGAATTGGGTTTTGCTGGTGGCTAATGGATGCAGGAATTAAAGACAAGCAAACTATCACGTAATGCATTTAGCTTATGGTAATGAAATTCCCATGGCTATGAGTTCATAACCTCACATGTAGATTTACAATTTTAGAGACTGGATAATATCCATTACACTCTTGAAACCAATCTCCAAGGTATTTTGTTTATATGTTGTCTATAGGAAAGTTTTACATTATGGTTAGATGAAGACCTTTGGAAAGGGATGGAAGTAGTAGGTTTAATGAGGATAATTAATGCCTTCACTACTCAAAGTGGTAGAAGTCGACACATTTTGTTTCTTAAAGTAACCTTGTGGACTTAAAGTTTATCCTATTATGGAAATAGGATCATTAATATTCCAACAATCTAGTATTTTGGTCCATGTACTGGTTTTCAAAATAAAAAATGTAGGGTAGTTTTTCTCAATAAAATGTTCATACTGTTGACTCCATAACAGATGATTGAATAATTATTAGAAACGTGGTTATTCTATGTGCATATGTTGTGTTCTCAAGACACACATTAAGGAATTAATTTGAATATGTTGTGTTGCTATGCAGGATACTTTCCATTTTGGTTCAATGAAGTTTGGAACTGATTTCCAAATATTAAAGAAGTTGCAAGCCTATATGGGCTAAATTTCACATACATGGACAATGCAATAGTTTATGACACTTGGGTAAGTTTGCTTGTTGGATTTGGTCAGACTTAGGCATTAGAACTTTGTCTTGTTTCAAATCAATGTTCTTGAAACTCTCTACTCACAACTAATCAGTTTTTGTTCATGTGCAATTACTTTAAAAAAATTCATCTTGATGCTAAAGGTCTTGGCCATGGAATCTTCTAGTTTTTATTTACTTTGAAAAAAAATTTGCATTATTTATGGCAATATTGAAGCTTTAAACTTGATATATTCCAAGTTTTGTTGTTATTATTTTGTTAGCAATTTTATGTCTAGATAGTGGATTGTCCTAGCACTTTTCAATGCACCATGTTTATGTTCTATTCACTAACTTCAAGTGGCAAAATTATTATGAAATAGTTGATCACATTCTTAAAAGTTGACAGAATAAGTCCAAGGATTTTACACCTCATTGCCCACCTTCTTTCATGGGTTGCAGTTTGTTATATGTGCATCATGCTGCAAAGTTCTCCAAAGTTTGGTCTTAGATAGAGGATCTGAATGACAATGCACTACAATCTAATGTAATGTAGGTATTTCATGATGCCTCTATTACACCTTTCACAACTTATGGCCCAAAAAGTTCAAGTTCATGACAAAACATGATGGTGGAAGATCTACAAAATTGATGTTTATTCTAAATCCATGTTTTGATATGTGAGTTAATTAAGTTTTTGCATTTTACCTATCAAAATGTTTTTGAAATAAAGCCTAGTCATATTCAATGGTGTTATTGTCTATAATGTTCATGTCCAAAATCCTAGTGCCCATGGCATTTACACTTTGTTCTCCATTATGGCTATTGGGCAGAAGCTACAAATTTTGCAATGTGTCATGTTTCTATTTTCATCCAACATAGGTGGAAAGATAGTGTGTGATTTGAACATGTATGAACTATTTATGTTAACATTTATGTTTACAAAGAACGTTCTTTGTCGAATTGAATGGGTAGGTCTTCATTTTTTTGGCCTATTTTTATTTTTGGAATGTGGTGTTAAGCTCAACACCATTTGATGGAGGACATCTAGGGTTCTTGAAAAAATTGAGCCTAACAATATACCCTTCACAAATAGGTGTGCTTCCAACCATAATTTATATGTTTTGTTATGTTTGGTTTTATGGTCTATGTGCAATTTGGATACATTAACTTGCCCATAGGGGGCACCTTGTATCGGTGCAATGATTTTGTTAATTTTGCCTTATATGTAGGTTAAGGTGCCTTCGGTGTTAAGGAGCAATGGTATGGAGATTACCAGTTTCACATGCAAGTAGGCAACAACAAAGAGATGACTAGATGTGGGTTAGAGAGGAAAAAGGGCTAGGTTGTATGGGTTATAAAAAATATGGTGTCCTTGTGGGTAGTGCAAAGGAAGGAGAATGTGTAAGTTGGCCACAATGAAAGACCACCTCATATAATATGGGAAGAACCAAATTTTCAAATGTGGAAAAGGCTTGGGGAATAGGATCCCTCAAATCATGAGTGGGAAGAGGTATTTAGAGACCCCAAAAGGCAAGAACATACCATGGAGCTTGATTCAAAAGAGGACATTCAAGGTATGTTGCAAAATAAATTTGAACAAGTAAATGATCCTTAGTTTGAAGGGCGTAGGGAACTTGATCATCATGACCTAGATGGGGTTGGAAATTATGTTACCATGGAGATAATCTATGAGCAAGTGTAGATGGCATTTCAAACTACTATTATTATTCAAAATGAAGTGCCAAATGGGTGCAACAGTTCTATTCATGAAGATGAACCAACTGGCACAAATGGGCAACCTTTGGGACATGGCAAGAATGTGGATGATGAAGGAAGCCATAGTGCATTTCACTAGAAGAAAAACATGTATTTTCGACTGCTCTTTGCGACTAAATTTTAGTCGCAAGAGACATTTTGCAACTAAAATCCTTTTAGTCGCCTAAGACAAGTCGCATGTGAAAACTAGTC
>Ga0116227_10014614_pt1 | contig 11899 bp, 8 predicted proteins | sample S1TSphgellanicum_FD_89693 | JGI IMG/M metagenome (GOLD analysis project Ga0116227, IMG submission 89693) | Host-associated microbial communities from peat moss isolated from Minnesota, USA - S1T2_Fb - Sphagnum magellanicum MG | ecosystem: Host-associated > Plants > Peat moss > Unclassified... | reverse complement strand
CAGCCGCCATGCCCAATTTTACACACACCACACAGCTCAGAAAATAAGGCAACCATGCATTTCCATGCAACAATGATGGGGCGCCGTCACAACAAGTCGGTTGATGCAATTATGCCTGAAATCCAGGATTAGATCAAGATTGCACACTAGTTAGACAACCTCCTTTCACATTACAACATTGTTTCTTAAAGTAGTTATTCCATTTGATGTGTTGTATAAAATGAAGCCTTTCCTTGTTGGAGTTTTTAGATTGGACACCAACATTAGACTAGTGTAACAAATAATACATCTCATTGTTTGAGGGAATTTTACATCAACTTTTTTGTTATCAATTACACAATAAGATGCCCAACATGTCGCATTTCTATTATGACCTTTCCACTTATTTTTTTGAACAAGCAATTTTTTGAAATTCTCTTTCATTACTTAATTTTATTTTTTGAATTTATACTTGTTTCTATTTGTGAACTATCATGGTTTTTAGATGGATCTATTGTTTTTTTTTTTCCATTACAACATCCATGATTGTCTCACATCCTTTTGCATTACTATTTTCATTTTGAGATGATTGCTCCATGTTTAGTTTCACAACATTATTTTGTTGGACCTAAAGGAAAATATCCAAGCAATTTATGTTCTACCATTATGGAAGGTAGTAAAGGTAGTAAAAATCAATCATAGATTATGTCATATGTTCAATGCAAAACATACAAGCAAAGAAATGAGTGTGCAAAATATATAATAATAAAAAATTGAGTATTTTTATTTTTATAATGAAAAATTTATTAAAAAGACCTTGCATCCAAAAAGAAAAAACATATTGAGTTTCCAAAAGCAAACATAAACATGCAAAAAGAAAAAAAAACGTCCAAGAACCAAAAAGTAACACAAGGAATAAAAAGAATAAAAAGAAAATCAACATTGAAAAAAACCTTACCTAGGTGAATGTGGTTGGAGCTAAGGCTAACTGGCATTCCACACCTATACAAAAAAGGAAAGGGGGAAGTACCTTGCTTCAACAAAAGAAATAGTAGGAACAATGGCACTAAGCAAACACGATCACTAAGTAAACAACAATGATGGTGAAGGTACCTTAAAAATAGTTAATGGTCCAAGGTGACTATGATTAAAAAGTAATAGCAATGATGGCGACCATGACTAGGAAGCAATAGTAGTGATTGTGACCATGACTAGGAAGCAATAGTAATGATGGTGACCATGAACATGAAGTAGCACCAATGATGGCAACCATGACCACAAAGTAGTAGTGATGGTGATCACGACCACAAAATAGCAACAATGATGGCAATCACAACCACGAAACAACAGTAGTGATGGTGACCATGACCATGGAACAATAGCAATGATGGCAACCATGACCCAAACCAAGCAAAAAACAACTAATCCTAAAGCAACATTCTAAACACAATAATCAACCATTAATTTTTCAAATCAAAAAATGTAAATTGTGAGGCTAATGAGCTTTGAAGTTTTTTATATTTTTCTTTTAAGAGGTGCATTTATTTCCCAGGAGGTGCCACACCCACATTAATATCTAACCATTAACTTAATCACTAACATAAATTTAACAACTTAAATTAATAATAAATTGATGGCAACATCATTAAGAGCCTAAGAACTAGATTTGGGTTTTATGAGAAAACCTAGTTGATTTTCTTAAAATTTTTATTTTAATGAACAAATATTGGTTCTATGTATTGGTTTTCACATGGGTGAGAACCAAAGGGTTGGTTTTCAAAACAATTATTAATAAATTTGATATTCATTAGTTTTCAATTTGAGAATTAAACAAAATCGATTTGAGAATCAAGCCCCCATTCAAGAATCACCCAACACTAGTATTAACATAGATTTTAATGTATTGGGTAATAATGTAAATTTTTTTTTTGTGATTGTTAGCTTTTAAATTTGGACTACCACTTGGTTATTCATGGGTCAAGGAGTCTATGTTTTATTGTTAGGGTTTTTTTTTTTTTTCCCCAATTTTGTGATGTAGTTGAAGTGGCGATCATCCATAAGATGATTTAGCCAAGTTTGGCTATAAACTAGACACGATAGTAAAGAAAAATAAAAATCTTTTTATATTTTTGGATACCTATTAGAACTTATTATAAAAATCAAGTGATGTGAAAACTTTTATTATAAGGAATCTTGTCCATTCCAACCTATGCATTTGCAACTTCTATCCAAATCAACCATTTTTGCGACTTTAGATGTAACTGTCCACTATGGCACTTGGTAGAAATGACTAATGATAACACAAATGACTACAAAGTGGTTTGCAGTTGCATATGCAACTTAGACTTGCAACTATTATCAATTTGGATGATGATGAAAATGAAAAATACATTTATATCATTCATTTTTAGTGGCATCCCAAAATAGACGAAAATGTTGTTGTTTTTGTGACTTGGAAGGTGCTTCAAGAGCCATTGGATACCAGTGGCATCTTTTCAACTTGATTTACGACTATAAATTTTAGTCCCAATGCACATGTAATCAAATGTGAAAAGAAAAAATTAGCTAATGAAATTGTTGGATTTAGCAGTCTAATTGTTTTCCCTTAAATTTTTTCAATGAATTAACCATTAAATGTGTAGTAAGGTTTGGTGGGTTTGTGAAAATTTCAAAGGACCAATGGCAATCAATGGCAAAAATAAGGCTAAATAGTAGGTATTTTATCATATTATTGATATGTGATAATGTTTTTGTATTAATTATTTAATTAATTAAACTATGTAATTTATTTATTATATAGGTTAAGGTTTATGTAGTAAGTGTAATTAAATAATTAAGTAGGCTATGCAATTAATGTCTTAAATACGTAATAAGTAGGATAGGTAGTAAGTAACAAGTAGGTTATATGTATGTGGGTTAAATAACACGTATTTTATCATGTTGATATATGTGATTTCTTGAATTAATTGTTATAATAGGTAGGCAATGTAGTTTATTTATTGAATATGCTAGGTAGTAGAAATAATTTATGACCCATTTCATATCATGCATTTAAATTACATTTTGTTGGTATAGTTATGATCTATTATAAACAAAATTGTATAATATAATTTCTTAAATCAAATAGATGTTTGAGATGTGAAATATATATATATACAAAAAATAAATTATCATAATTTTAAGTAAAAATTAAAATTTTATATATTTGTAAACATAATAAAATTTATCATTCCATAAAATCAATTAATTATATGGCATTAATCAATATTTAGAGATTAAAATTGATTATCTAGGTTAATCTTTTATATCGAAAATATAGTTAATAAAATAAAATTTATAAATTTTTTACTATAATTCATTTATAAATATTACATGAATAGAATTTAAAATAACACATTTTAATTAAATTCTATTGATAAAATTATGATATATCAAAAAAAATTGTATAATATAATTTTTAGAATCAAATGAAGGTTTAAGACATGAAATTTATTTATATATTTATTAATATATTATTATCCATTTATAAATCACGTGATTGAATTAATGTTTTCCACATAATGGTCTTTGAAATTATATTGAATAACGAATTTCAAATATTTTTCCTTTCAAATTGATTTATATTTTTAAGAAGAAAAAAATATGTTTATGTACACTATTAGAAAAACTTTAAGTTTAAACTTTAATCTTGTCATTTGGATAAAATCATAATAAGATATCAAAGTTCAAAGATGATGTTTGTGTAATGTTTGCAATCAAATAGGTGAAATAAAATGTACATTACTTCTTTTCCATGACAAGTGGGGTGGCTTGGTGGTAAAAGAGTTGATTTCCATCCTTGGGGTTCATGATCAATCCTCATGAAATGGCATGGGTTGTGGTCAACATTGGAATGTTGATCGAATATTCTTTACCTACATAGCCAACATAGGCTAGGTGCCTATTAGGTGACTTTAAGTAGGCACAATAGGTGGCCTACCTAGCAACCTAAATTAGCTTTTAAAGCCTAGCCTATGTAATGACACGTGTCAACATGGTAGGGATTGAATTTAATGAAATTATCAATAATATAAATATATAATTTTTTCATTTAAATAATAAATATTTAAAACGTATAAATAATGCAACTACGTTTTTCAGTTGTAAAATTAGTTGCAAAATGATGATGTGACATTAGTTGGTTTGGATGGATGAAAAGTTCATGTAGCTTACATCTTTATGTGACTACTTTTGCAATTTGGTGCCACGTATTGTCTTTTGTGACTAAAATTTTACGGGACTTGTCCAAGGCAACTATAACAAGTCACATATGGTAATTATGATTAAAAATGAGTCGTAAATCTAGTCATATATTTGCAAATTCCTTGTACCGTTTTTTTTCGAAATCTGATGAAATTGGGCCATTTTTTCCATGGAAAATCTTTTGTCTAGGTTGAAATCATATTTTTGAAATCAAATTTGACCAAAAAAAAAACATTGGTCATAACCTACCACAAATTAGAAGAATTTTAAAAGATTCTCCTTTTTGTTTCTACATTTAGCCAGACATAGAAGAAAACTAGAATCCTTTATGCAAAGAAAATCACCCTTTGAGCTAATTAGGAGGCATAATGCACCTTAAGGTGCATAAGCCTTAATTTTGAAACCTTCAATGCCCTTTAGTGGCATTTATTCCTTTTAGTGAAAGGCAAAAAGTTGCGGGACCTTCCACATCTAGAGGACCAACTTCTTTCAAATCCTTTAAAGTGGAGGGAACTTGTGGAATTACTAGAAAATAAAATTCACAAATTTTTTTTCACAATCTATTTCTTGATTTTCTAGTTTTCAACTCAACAAAATTATTCAAAGCCTAGGTCCAACCACGCTATTAGGAACCACATGTGCCTAGGGTTTTTTTTGTGAAAAATTTTCACTACCTAGTGATAAAAAAAAGGGTTGGTGAGTCCAACAAAGGAATTTTTTAGAACGTTTTTAAAAAAATTTGCCATATTTCGAGAAAAAAAATTAGAAGTTGCTAGATTTAAACAATGTGTTCCATTAGGTCATTAGAATTAGGCATGATGCCAAAAAAATCTATTAGTCCACCAAGATAGTTGCCATTTATTGCTAATTAATGTTGAGGATCCTCAATAGTACACCTACTTGAAGAATTTGAAAAAAAAACCTTACACTTGCCCTTTAGACCATTGCTTTATTCTTAAAATATTAAAAAAAATTTAATGCCTTTAAAAAAACATTAAAAATCTTTGAATTTTTCTTAATATTATTATGATAAGGTGTATATTAAAAAAATTCCAAAATATGTCATCCCTTTGTAATGTTTAGGATTAGGCTGGTTTATTCAATAGTTGATATTAGACCAGTGTTGGGTGCGTATCAAATTTTCTTAGTACCCATTGGATCCAATTTTCACAATAAAATTACAAAAGGTTTCAGTTTTCTTTCTTTAATTTTTTAAAAAAAATTATGCACCCAATTAGAGTATCCATATTTTTACAAAACATTTAACTGGATTTCACAATGCCGGTTTTCATAAATTTGAGAATAGCCAATCACCATTTGGTAGTTTTCACCAATCGATTATTACTTTTTGAAAAAAAGAAAAAAGTTAAAATATTGATTTAATTTTTATTCTTAAAAATCAAAAAATCACAAGTGATGTTCCAGATGATTTCTAAAACATAACCAACATCATTTTTATTCCATTTTCATATTTGAACAACTTCATCCTTTTCAAAGTCACCTTCAAATTCTTCTGATTCCGCTTTTAAATTTATATCCCTCTCAAGGAATTCTACTAAATTAAATGAAGATTTACATTTTATTTTAGGGTCATTAGGCTAATTTTATTTTACAAATATCAATTCTTCAAATATCTCAAATATTTTAGGACTTTAAATATTTCAGCATAATTTGTATTTGGGTCTTGACACATTAAGGTGGTATCAAAAATGGCACATGTTGGAGTCCACAATTTTACTTTTTTTGATTTCTTAATTCAAATGTTTAATGTTTTGGAAATGTAAAATTGTCCATTTGAAAGTAGAATGCCTAAAACTTAAACTTACAAGTTTCTAAATTGTGATTCATGTTTCAATTTGATTAGATAGAGGAAAAGTTAGAAGCAAAAACGTGGGTTTTTCAATTTTTATAATTGGCCATTGTTATTTAGGGTAATAATGTCCTTTTTTACAAAAAAACAATCCTCAATTTTTCCATTTTGATAAATCATGGACTTTATAGAGTATTGGCTATCTTACAAAATCTTGATAAATTAAAATATTAAACTAACTTGTAAGCCCTTATTTTAACATTACAATACCCTCACAATCATATTAGGAAAAAAGAATTAACATTTCACACATGTTTATTTTGTAATAAAATTCCATAATTATTTTTTATGGACTATGATAGGAGATGTTACATTGTTTTAAAAGTTCACCTTGTAATGAAATGATGGCATTTTATTTTCAAATTTTAAATTTTGATTCTACAAACATTTTAGGGTTAAATGAATCCCTTCTATAATTTTCAATCATATCCCAACATATATTGTACCAAACTTAAAGGTACCCCCCCCAAAAGTGCCCTTGTGACACCAAAAAATGGACACATTAATATGCCAAGTCCCATTTGACCTTATCAAAGGATGCAAATGTTCATAACATTTGACCACCATAGGATATAAAGACTTCTTATCATATTCCTTAACAAGACTAACACCTTGCTCCTATCCAACAAATGAAGATATTATTTGAAGGTTTTAATCCAAGGTTCTAACATTAAAAAAAATCATATTATGAGCTTTTTTATTGTGATATTTCATGAAAAATGAAAGGAAATAATGCAAGACATCACAAACTTCCTTTTTAATGTTAGAAACCAATAAAACCAACTCATCAACAATAATTGAATTTTTTTCCATCAAACTTTCAAATGAAGGAACAATTTGATTTTCTTTTTTAAGATTTAAATTCATCAAAATTGTAAAGTATAATGCATTACTAAGTAGCCAATGGCCACGTGATGGGTTAAAAACATAGGCAAAATTTTTTTAGAAAGACAATCCACTAATTTGACAAATTTGCCAAGTTAGAAGTGAAGGCACATCTACAATCATCCATCACAATAGTTTGTTTGTTGTAATAAAACACAATTGTAAAATGAAACTACAATGCCCCTTGAAACATAATAATCTATTAGAAATTTTTTTTTTTTTAAAAAGATTAAAATTTTCATTCAATTGAAAAGTAAGAAAATTAAAAACTAGTAAAAAAATATTGAAAAACAAAAGAATACCTAGTTTTCATTGGATTGTTCAATTTCCTTGGCTGAGTTTTAATTTTAGAACAAGCCTTATATTCCATTCCTGCCTTCCCTTTTAAGATTTTTTAAGCCAAGTGATGCACTTTTGCAAATTTGTTTGAGGAGAGTTAATGGAAACATATTTCAGATTTTTTCCAACCTTTTCTTTTGTTGTGCCATATTGACATGCCTTTGAAAAGGCATGCCCAAAACAAGTTCTTTGGAAGCTTTCTTCCAAACCTAGAGATTCATAATTCATAATAAATTTCAATGCATAAGTCATGGCATTGAGATTAAATTCTTCATCTTTGACATAAGCAATTACCCTTTTTCCTCAACCATTATTAATCTAGCAAATTTGTCAAACTTTTAACCAAGGTTTAGCTTATAATTTCTATAGCTTTAAACAAGTTAATAATCACATGCTTTGGCCAATCCTTCCCCAAAAAGTTAATAATTAAGGCAAACACATCATAAGCTCCTTTGGACATCCACAAATCAAAGTTAGCTATTGCAAAATGACATTATTTCAATGTAGGAAGAACATGTAATTGTTTTATTTTCTCCATTAGCCCTAATAACATTTCTTGCGAAAACTTTCTTTTGGAAAGGACATTTAACTTTGGACTTGAACATAAAATTAACCATTTTAGTCACACTTTCTGAAAATTAATCGATAAACTATTTTTTACAATCAAAAGACCAAGGTCCTCAAGAAGTTTTTTGTGTGTCACATCTTTTTTTTGGAAAGAATCCTTCATAGTACTTTTTTTTGAGATTGACCTTCTAATTATATTTACTCTTTTTTTTGCAAGATGTCTTTCTTCTATTTGTTTCACTAGATTGTTCATTTCTTCTTCAAATTTTTTTGCAACATATTATTTATATCCACATGCTTTTAAAAAGAAGTTATTCCATTTTTTTTACAATAAAAAATAATCGTTTCCTTGCTTGTGTTCTTGGATTTGTTGCAATTATTGGATTTTTGTGACAAAATATACGATGCATGATTTGTGCATTTTCAACATTAATTGTTGCATTATCGTTTTACATAATAAAATCTCAATCATAAAGATGTTTTTCCATGAAGTTTCCAAATTCTTTTTTGAGCATGTAACTTCTTAAGGTTAATCTTAAAATTACAGTTTTTTTAGATTCCTCTTTTTCATTTGCGCTTCCTTTAGTTTCCACATTCAGGTTTCCAGTATGCACATTTAGGATTTCTTTAGATTCTTCTTTCATAATTACATCATTCATGCATATTTCACTTGTCTCATTATTAGGATATTTTCTATTTTCATTTGCAAAAGATTGATCCGTTAACAAATTTTCAAGGATATACCCAAAGCTAAGGGAAAAAACAAATATTTTTTTGTTGCAAAATCTATAGTTGGGAAATTACAAAATTAGATGATTAGATCAAAACATTTACAAACAAAGGGTTAAAGGTTTAAGATAGGAAGTTTAGGGTTTAAAAATTAGTCAAAAAAACTAAGCATTTACAAAAAAAAAAGGGTTTAAAGGTTTAAGAAATGGGGTTTAGGGTTTCAAAAATGATCAAAATTCTTCACTATTTTCTTTCATCATGATTAACAAAACATGAAGGGAGATTTATTGTTTAATTAAAACCGATCATGTAAAAAATTAAAACACTACACAAAGACAAATGAAACGAAATATTTAAAACACATAGAACAAAAGTAAAACAAAAAGAAAAAAAATAGAAGAGAAAATAACAAAAATAAAATAAAAATCCATTAAAATAAAATAAAAATAATAATAAAGGGTAGGATTTACCAAGTTGAAAGGTTTAGAGATGCTCCAAGCTCCTTCATCTACAATCAAGAAAAATGGGTGGGGGGAGGGAGTACAAGTTGACACAAGTTAAGCAATAGGGCAAAGCATCAAGGGGGAGAAAGTGTAGCAAGTACTTTACAAGTGTGAGGCAACAAGGTGAGTTGAAGTAGTAGGGCTAAGGGGAGCAACATGGCGAGGTGAAACAACAAGGTGAAGTGAAGCAATAGGGCAAGGTGAATTTGCAAGGCAAAGTAATAAGGCAAAGGGGAAAAATAGGGTGGGAAGAGAAGTAGCAGGGTGCAGTACAAAATGAATAGGGTGAGGTGAAGCAGCAGGTTGCAAAATGAAAAATCAGGGCATGGTGTGATGCGAAGTAACAGGGCGAGACAAAGCATTAAGGCACCGGGCGAAACAACAAGGTGCAGCAAAACAACAAGGCATGAAGCAAAGCAGCAAGGCATGACAAAGCATTAGGGCAAAGCACCAAGGTACAAAATGAAACATCAGAGCAAAATGAAGCAGCAAGGCAGGAAACAAAGCACCAGGGCATGACAAACCAGCAAACCACAGGTTCATATTGCAATACCTGAGTGATACCCAAGGGTATTTTGGATACCCGCCCAACACTGTACCAGACCAACAATATAAGTTTTTTCCATCTCATCTGATTATTATTGCAAGCAATTTGGTAATTCCTTTGTTGAGTTGAGTACCATAGGAGAGGGATTTCGGTATTCAGAATGTGATAAAAAATATCAGGTGATGTTCTTTCAGACTCATACACTGAATGATTTAATGCACATATCAGTTGCTGAGCCTGCACGAACATTTCTGGACTGGGAGCAAGTATACATGGAAAGATGCAAAAGACAGGAAGGTCCTTGAAGATGTGCAACCCTTGGTAAGCGTACTTCATGCTTGAAACATAAGTTTCTTTTGAAAGATATGGAGGTTTTCATATGTACCCAAAGGGCTTAGAAGATGTGTAGTGATTGATTCAGGCCTTCAATGTTTTCCCTGAACAAGATCATACTTTGTTTTATTTCAAAGAGCAAATTTCTGGAGACTTTCAATGGTGAAGGCATGTTCTCTGGTAACATAGAATCATTTCTCTTAGTTTGCCATTTTAGAGGGTTTTTTTTGGACTAGACACACTGGACTACTTACCAAGTTATAAGTGTTTTTTTTATTGACAATTTTTGTTTGTAGCTAAAGTGGCAATTGTCCATAGGAGAATGTAGAAAAAATGGTGACCATCCATAAGAAGATTTAGCCAAATCTGGCTATATATCATAAATAAATTACAATCTTTAGTCATTTTTCTATATTTCTGGCTGCACAATGAAAACCCAATATCCAAATCTAGCAATTTTCTCTCACTTCTAGCAACTGAAAACCTTCAAAATCACTTCTTTTTCAATTTTTGAATTAAAAATTTCACTCCTCAATGAAATTTCACCAATTAAAAAAACTCTGCTACTTACCCCTACAAAATTCCGAGGCCTGGCTGATTTTGCCACTTCACCTCAGAACAGACTGTAACCCTAAATTAGGTCACATCAACTTCTGGGTGTCACTGATCAGGGAAGTGGGCGGTTGGTTAGTTGAGCCGTTTGCTTTTGTGATGGCTGCTTTTACTGTACTTCCAAATGGGAAGCTTGGTTGATTTGGGAGAGGGGTGATGTATTGAGTGATTTGCATGACGGCTGTAATGAATGGGTATGGAGCCTGTGTGGTGGCTCCGAATTATGGCTAGGGTCGGCGATGCAATTAGGGAGAATGGCGGTTTGGTATTGGAGAATGGCTGAAGCTTCCGGACGAAGCTTACGATGGTGGATGAGGAGGATAGGAAGGACGGGGTTTTTTGGTAACGGACGGTATGGAGGAAAGAGGTAGGGAGTTGGAAAGTAGGGAGCTTAGCTGACTGATATTTTTTTTCCACTACATCTGAGGTTGCGTGGAGCTCCTGTTACAGAAGTAGACGAGAGGAATTAGGAAGAGGGAGGACTGGACTTGGGGAAGGATCGGACCATCTTCTTATTTTGTGAACTGCTGATGGCGAGAACTGCTTGAGCTGTCGAGGACGTACACGTTTCTGTGAATGAGAATCAAAAATTTCTTTTTGAAGTTGCATCAGTGTGGAAGTGCAGGATGGGAAGTGTGAGTCGTTGAGTTGCTGTGTTGATGTGTTTGTCAGTCTGTGAATCATTAAGGAGTCAGGGAGAGCAGTGAGCAGCTTTGAGTTTTGAAAATGGAAAGTTGTTAGCGGGTGTGAGCCCGATTTGTAGAACTTTGATGTCAGGGTCCGCATCAGTTGGTGTATGCGTCGTCTGTCTTTAGAGGACCCCTTCTTTTTTGGTATCAGAGCAGGTTGCGTAATTGAGGCCAGTATAGAGCTTGCGACAATCAAGGTAATATGAGACGTATGAATAATGTCTTCGCCTAGTGGAGAAGAGATTCCTGAGGAGCTCTTGACCCAGGAGAATAGTGAACTGAACCTGCTTCGTAGGTTCGATTTCTGGACCATTCAGAACGGGCCACAAAGGGGGGCCTTGATCTTACGTTTTCTGGGTTTTGGAATAGTTAGGATTGTGGGTATAAACCTTGACCAAGCTCGGGTAGGGGACATTGCTGTGGAAGTGTTCCACGGTGGATTCTACACCAGTGCACGAGTCTGGGTGAGAGTGACAGATGGCGCAAGGGGGTGGGCATGCACCTCAGAACTTCAGGACAACTTCTACTTCACCTCCTACCTTGCGTAGGGTCGCTCCTGAACTTGCAGAAAGGCAATGCAGTGTCCCAAGGCTGGGGGACATAT
>Ga0116227_10014613_pt1 | contig 11901 bp, 7 predicted proteins | sample S1TSphgellanicum_FD_89693 | JGI IMG/M metagenome (GOLD analysis project Ga0116227, IMG submission 89693) | Host-associated microbial communities from peat moss isolated from Minnesota, USA - S1T2_Fb - Sphagnum magellanicum MG | ecosystem: Host-associated > Plants > Peat moss > Unclassified... | reverse complement strand
TTTTTGGCTAAAGTTTTAAAAGTTTTTTGAAATAATGTGGGCACTTATGTTGAAATTTGATTAGGGATGCTTATTTTTCCAAGCTTTGGAGGTTTAGAGCTTTTTTTTTTTTTTTTCCCTATTGCAAAGGAAACCATGATATGTGTATATACAATGTTAAAAAATCAAAAACAAGAAGCCCATTTTCACATATCAAATGCTATCTAAGCAAAATTTTGACATGATATCCTTGCAAGTTGATATCATGTGGTGTTATATATAGTGGAACTTGGGTCTATATAGAGGCCCTTCACTTGCGTAAAGCGTAGCTACTAATTCTTTTCATTGTGTTCGCTTCTTTTTGTCATAAAGACACCCTAAAGATAAATTATATTTCAGTATGTTCCTAGCATTTTTTTAAAGTGGAAATTTTACATTCATAAATTTTACCTTCTTTGAATAATAAAAATGATGTTTTTTGCATTTTTCCATCCATCCATAGCATTTGTTTTATCTTCATTTATATTTTATTATCTTTGAAAATTCAACAAATTTTGAATTTTTTTCATGCATCTAATTAAAAACATATGTTTCATTTCTAGTGAAAAGAAACCCAAAAAAAACAAAAAAAACAAAACAAAACAAAGGGAAATATATATCTACATAGATGAAAAAAAAGGGGGAAAAAATGAGAAAAGGGGGAGGATCTTCCACTTGGTGGAAGATTGTTTGATAGGTTGGAGAGTAACTTTCATGTGTCAAAAGTTGTTTTGTCAAGTTGTCCATGAAATTGGATTTCTTAGAACAAGTGAGAGACCAAAATATACACAAGGGAAACAAGTACCGTGTTTTATGGTAATGTTAAGAAACTCAATGTTAACTATCATGGGAGCTTCATAGAATCAAAACTTTTAGGCCAAAACACATTGTTACATATAAGGTTCAAAAATGTAACTCAATGTTTGCCTCCTTCTCATCACCATAAGAAGATCGGTTCAACTCATTTTTCCTTACCATTGTTACAAAAGAACTTTTCAATCTTTTCTTGTCAATGCTATCAAAATAGCATCCCATCTTTACACTTGCCATTTTTGCAACAAGAAAAATATAGATTTGTTATATTTTGCATCATTATAACAATAACAAAACTAAATTGTAACACAAAAGTTCATGAATCTTTTAAGCTTTGTAACAAAATATAAATAATGAAAAAACCCAAAAAAGAATGTCAATATGCAAACAAGAAAATAGAAAAAAGAAATTTTAAATTGGGACTAACATGTAGAACTAAAAAAATAACAAAATGACACAACTTCATAAGGGAATGGGAAGGTGGAAAACATAATGCACCTTGAAAAGGAAGCAAAAATCATTGACTAAACTTGGAATCAACATAGAAAAATCATCTTCCAACTTTACAACACAAACAACAAAAAAACAAACAAGTATAGAACCCAAAAACAAACCATGTGTAATAATACAAAACACAAGCAATTGAACAAACAAAAATTTCAAAACACAAAAGCAATATTTAGATTGTGAAGGCAACAAGTTGAGTTCTTTAAGCATAGAAAATTAGGATAGTTTTGAAGTGCAAAGAAAACTTCTTTTGCACAAAACCAAGGAAAATAAAACTTAAAATAGACAAACTATAAAGCATAAAGGAGATAAGAGGGAAGGAAAAATATATATGATTGATGAAAAAAAAGAATGCAAGAAAAATGAAAAGAACCCTAGCATTAAAAAAAGGCTTTAATTAACTCAAAAAAACAAAAAACAAAAAGTTACTTGCTAGCTAGCTAAGTGTGATTTTGAATGATGATGTTCTTTCATGAATGTGCAATGTTACAAAAAATGGTGCACAAAGTGGTAAAAAATTAGGGATTTTTTCTAAAATATTTTTAAGTTCATTATATGATGCAATGTTACATGATATTTTATGAAATTCAAAAGATCCTAGCTAGACTAACACAATATGTTTTATGATTCATGGAAAGTTATTAAATACTAAAAAGAACAAAAACAACGCAAAAAATAATAAAAAGAAATCTTGTTTCTTTAGACAATGGAAAACCCTTCCTAAATTTTTCATAATAACACTTGGTTATATAGTTCACAAGATGGTTTCTTAACAAACACTACCAAACTAATAACCATTCAATTATACTTTATAAATGAACAATTGGTTGTTAAAACTTGTGGTTAAGGTTTTTAAACCTTCCATTCAAAGACCTTTTTTTGTGTTTGGTAATGGGTAATCATTTTTCATAGTTAAAAATATTGACCATTGGGCATTTCTAATATTTATTTGGCCATAAATGGGGTTTGTTAAATCTAAAAACGTTTAAAGGTCAAAACTTTAAGAAATTTTTAAATGAATTATTTAAGGTAAAGTCCTCATTGTTTAATAATATGAAATATAAATTTTTTGTGTATGAAGTTTGACATTTTTAATTATAAGATGCATTTCAATTGCATGTTGAAGGTTATGTGTTCACAAGAGGTGAGACCTCTTTTTTTTTAATCCCTTTAATTTAAAGGATCTTGTTTTGTTCATTTCAAAACCAAATGGAAGTTTATAAATGACTACAGGGGTGTTATATGAAAGGTTGTTTAAACCCTTTGAACCTTTATCAAGGTTCAAAGTGAAATGTACTCTATTTCCCAATGCTTTATTATTACCCTAAATGGTTAATGGAAATTGCTAATGAACTAGATCCACATTCCTATTAATGCTTGGTCAAATAAGTCATTTTAATTGACGAATAATCAATGGTCAAAAGCCACAATAGATGTAATGAGACATGTCTAGGTGAGATGATCCCCAAACATGACACATGTCATTTGACATTTGACATTTGAGAAAAATAAGATCATGTGGCATTGCATCAATAAAATAGTCATTTAAATTCACATTAAATGCAATGAAAAATGACATGTTCCACATGAACACAATTAACCATGTGAACAAGCAATTAAGATATGTGTCTATTTGATTTGACTTAGTCAACTATGTCATGGTAATTATTTTATGGACCACATAATCAATAATCAAATGACACAATGATAATTTACATAAACATAATACATGTGTACACAACATGGGCTAAAAATATGACACTTGGCTACTAGTAGGTGTCACCAATTTTCAACACATGGCATTCAATAGTTAATTGAAATTTCATCACAGAACATTCATATTCTTGTCCATTTAAATGATCATTTTGATTGCCATTGTGACTACTAGTCAAAATGACATTTAAGCAATTTGATTAATCAAAATATTTGGTAAAAAAACCATTAGTAAAAAAACACCAATCAAAGAAACTAATAGTCAAATTGATCAAATGTTAAAATCAATTTGTTTTAAGTGATTGATTGGTCAAGAAGACAAATGTCACATTTTGCTGCTTTTTGACTAAATTTTGTGGTCATTTAAACTATGATTTTATTGTAATGGTTATGTGGTTCAAAGTTGGCAAATTGAAAATCCATTTTTTACATTTGTTAAAACTATTACAATATGATATTTAACAAATTATCCATCCAAATTACATTTCCCCATGTTTCCATCCAAAAATATTGGTAACACCAAGTGTGTACATTCAAATTAAGTATGTCCCTAATAATAAAAATCATGTGAAAACATGAAGTTTTGAATGAGAAATAAATTAATGCAACATTTCATTTTTAAAATGTATAATGACAATGCATATACATGTCAGATACAAATTGTCGTGTGCAACTACATGTTTGTTACAACCACATTTATTTCAATGCAACCATGGAGTTGCATATGATAATTTGTATTTGACATGTATATATAGTCATTATACATTTCATCCATTCATATTTTACATAAGGAATTGCATGTGCAACTAGAATGGTAACCAATTTTTTTATGACGCATGTCCATTTTTGAAAGCCAGTTATTTAATCACACTTAACATTTTCAGCCCTATTTCAATATTCAATATTAATTAACAAATTTAAGCTATCTAATTTGTCCAATATAATGTGAATAGGATTTCAACACATGCATCAATATAACGGTGACACATGGCACCCAAACCTTAATTTAATATTTTATAGCTATTGGTAATTGAAATGAAATTTGGACCATTGAATGTTTGGTGGACAAGATTTTTCCATGTGCATCAAGGAGATGACAACACATGGCAATTTGAACTTTATTTCAATATTCATTATTATTAACTTAGTTGCAATTTAATATCAATAAAATTTTGACATGTTTCCAATGAATAATAGGCTAGGCAATGTCATGTGGCAATTAGGCATCTGCTTGTGTAGGGCTAGGTTAGCTAGGTAGATTTCAATAATTTAATTTTGTGCTTAGGTTTAGCCTTTAAGTTGAGCCTCTTTCATTAACTCATCCCAAATTGGATTTGGTACTTGGTTTGTGAACAAGACTAATGTCTAGTTACATAGTGTGCATACTTGGAATGGAAGGCAAAAATTATGGGATAAAAAATAGTTACAAATGCAACCGATGTAGTCCAATTTACATGCAATTACTTTGTGATACCTATGCTATATTAACCTAATTTACTTATTAGATATATTAATTATATTATAAATAATGAAAATTAATAGGTAATAATATTATAACCTAACTTAAACTAATAGCTAACTTAGGTTAATACCTAACCTCAACTATGGTATTTATAAGTTAATTTATGTAGCCTATTAGCCATAATTTATATTATATTATATATAGAATAATATTAATAATTTTAAATTTCAAGTAATCAATTAATAATAATAAGTGTATATTATAGTATAATTACCTTGCTTAGGCTAGTAGCTAGTGTAGGTTAAGGTATTTAAAAACTAAGTAGTGTAGCATATAAACTATATGCATCTTAACATAATTAAAACTATTTTTAATATTAATAACTAGTTAGTTTGGCCTAATTTAGTTTAACCATGTTTAATGTAAATTTTAATTTTGAATTATTCAAATTCCATGATTCAATTAATATTTATGATTATGCAATTAAATGCATATATATTTCCAAATTAAACTAGCCCCAAACTAAATCATGATCATATATTTATTTATCTATGATAAAATGAAATGAATAAAATAACATAATTTATTTTAACTTACTAAAAAAAGAATATAACTAATGTACAAGTTATTTAAAATTGTAAATTGTAAATTAATTAATTAAAATGATTAAAATTAAAGTGAAATCCATTGTTAGTTTTGGCATTGAATTCAAGTTTTGTATTTTTATTACAAAAATTGATATATGATTGAAGACCTAAGTAATTTAAGAACATAATTTAACAAGTGGATTTCTTTTGTTATGATATTTTAAAATATTTTGTTAAAACTTTTTTTTTTGATAAATATATGGCATAAATGAACCTATGTAAATTAATGTAATATTTAAAACTTCAGATCTAAAATATTATAAAACTAAAGTCAATGATGAAAGTAAGGAAACCAAATGTAACTATATAGTTATATTCAAAATTTGTAACCCAAGCCCAAAAAAATTTGAAACAAATATTTAATTTCTTGTTCATGTTTTGAAATTGAAAGGTGTCGCAAAGTTCATTGTGATTATGATAGTAAATTATTTTTACCTAAAACATTATATATGAATTAAAAAATTTGAGACAAATATTTAATTTCTTGTTCATGTTTTGAAATTGAAAGGAGTTGCAAAGTTCATTGTGATTATGATAGTAAATTATTTTTACCTAAAACATTATATATGAATTTATGAATTCAAGGATTCAATTATTTGTTCACATTTTGAAACTAAAGAAATTAAAACATTCAATGTAATTATGAAAGTAAATTCAAATGTACCAAAATAATGTTTGAATATAATATGACAAATTTTCCTTAAAAGGTTTTGAACCAAGACCCAAGTTATGCTAGGTAGACCTAGGTTATGTTAGGTACCCTAAGCCTAGACAAGGTGCCTTCTAGGTTAGGTTAAGTAGCTTAACCAACCTAAATTTAACTTAGTTGCCCCATGGTGCATGGTGATTAATAGTTGTTCAAAATTATAACCTTCATATAATGTTCTTTGATGAATCCAATATGAACATGTTGTAATCATGTTGCCACTTGATATGTAATCATATGCAACTACAAATAGTTAGTTGCAATTGTTACTGCATTATTTTTTTATCAATGGATGACATATGGCACATTTTCTTTCATTAAATACATGCAATTTTTAATCATAGGTATGCAATATGTGCACATAGTGCATGACCTTTAAGTTGCCACATGTTTAATTTTCGTTGATGGACATTATAATTGCATTATAATCACAAATATAGTTACATGGACACATCCAAATATGAGTATATAATCAACACACATGTATTTTACATTGCAAAAGTTCATTTGTCACTTTTGTTATGGTTAGTGGCAATTTCTTACTTGTTGCTTAGTTGATTTTTATTTTTGAGTTTTGCTTGCAATTAAAAACTAGTTACAAAGACTAGTGACAAATGATAATTTTATGTTCACAATTATTTTTAAACATTGCATTTGATGTGTCATTTTATTGTTTTTAACCCTGCTATGTCATATAATTTGAATTCACATGTCAAATTTAAATTTTTATTTTGTGATTAAAACAATGTGTTTTCAACAGTTCATTATGAGTTCACCATTTTAAAAAAAATCATTTTTATTAGATAGCTTATGCCATTGGTCCAAGTTCAAGTTGGTTAGACCCAATTAAATTTTCCTTCAAAAACCATTTTTTGTAATTTAATTGAATTTCTAACAACAAAAACTATTCAAAATTCAATATTTCATATATTTGAAATCTAAAAATTTCCAAATCACCTTCATTAAATCCTATTCACTAAGGGCATTCCAAATTATCAAAATCATGCCTAAATAATTTAACAAATTTTTTTTGATTTAAAAATGTTTTTAATGAAAAAAATGTTTAATAAAATTCATTACTTTTTCCACTATAAGTTAAAACATTATGAAACTAACTTGGTGCATCCTTACTCCTTGAAGGCTTTCCAATGGCACCAATATTTACATAACAAAAACATCCATGGATTAGGAAATTTCAACATAACAAACAAAATAAAACAAATAATTGTGACGAATACGAACATTAGACACCATCAATGGATGGAATTCATCCATAATGTTCATTGATAACTCTTAACTAAGTTTGAGGTAATTTTCACTTAAGTTTTAGTTAACTATCAGTTTTATCCTAATTAACTCTTAATTAAATCTATGTTAAATTTCAAATAAGTCTTAATTAAGTCCTAGTTAAGTCTTAATTAAATCTTAGTTAATTTGGAGTTAATTTTTGTTAAGTCTTAGTTAAGTTTAATTAACTCCTCGTTGATTCCTAGTTAAGTCCAAGTTAATTTTTAATTAAATTTTAGTTAATTCATAGTTGACTCTTTGTTAGGAAGGTTCCCAAGAAGTTTTTTTTTTTGATGCACACATAGAAGCCTCCTTGAAATGTTCCTTGAGCTATGTCCCCAAAAGGGTCTAAATAAGAGTAGGACCCTTCATTTCCTTTAGTTTGTTCAACATTAATTTTAGGCACAATTTTGCACCATAGCCTTGTCAAGTTATTTTCATGTTCATATTTGTATACATTAACATAATAAATATTTGTCTTCACTTTTGTCATGCACATCTTGTATTCTTGTTTTTATGTTTTGTGTTTTTTTTTTGGAATCACATAATCTTGTTTTGTTCCTTGTTTGAAAGTTAAATTTAAACCTTCTTTTTAACCTTTTTTCTTGTGGTTTTTTCATGTCTTTAACAATAACTATATTACTTCATAGATAGATTTTTCAATATGATTCATACTAAAGGCCCATATTGGAACATAATATGATTTTACCTATTAAATGCATTTATAATTCACAAAATTGTGATGATCCAGTGTTAGTTAATTATTAATATTTAATGTTGCTACCAACTAAATTATTAATAACATATTAATTAATTAGTGATTTTTTGGATAACTGATTAATTACATGGTAGTGAAATTTCAAAACATTATAACCTACCCAATGCTTTAGTTATCATTTAGGTGTGTTATCAATCGTAAAATATTAAAAACATTTATGGCATAAAATAATAATAATGTTGTTATTATTATTAATCTTTTACATAAAGTTATAACCAATGTATAGTTGGCAAGTTAATTGGTGCTTATCAACCATGTATTTGAGAACCTAACCTTATGCATAACCGGTGGGCATTACCAAAAAAATATTGATAACATATGTATAATTTATTTTACACACATAATTTTTAATTATATTTTTATTCATTTATATTGATTTATATTTGTGAAAATTCACAAAATTTATAATTTCATATATATATATATATATATATAATTCCATTTATAAATCATGTGTTTGATTTTCTTTTTAAAATGGTCATTGAAATGTTATTCAATAATGATATTCAAATTTTTTTTGAATTAAAATAAAATATGATATATTTATTTATATATGTTATTAAAAGAAAAATTAAAAAAACATTCAATACTTTCATTTTGAAAAATTATCAATAATATATGAATTATTTGAAATTTTGCATAATGTTTAAATGAAGTATGGTGTAAATAAAATGCACATTAAATTATTTTCATAATAAGTGGGGTGGTTTGATGGTAATTGATTTGGATTCCATCCTTGAGGTTCAAGGATCAAACCTAAAAAATGACATGAGATGTGGTCAATGATGAAATGTTGATTAAAGATTCCTTACCTATACATGTTACCTAGGTGAAATGCTTAAGTGGCTTACCTAGTTATTTAAACTAGGTTTTTATCCTAGTTTAAATAATGACATGTGTCAATAATTGATAAGATAAAAATAATGCAATAAAAAAATATGAATGTAAAAATATTTTATTATAAATATAACGAATAAATATTATATTAAAAATTATAATAATAAAAATATTCAATGATTAAACTATCCTTAATGATTTCACATATGTCCTTAATGACTAATAAATAATATGTGCCACATCATTTTGTCACATCATGTCCTAATCGTCTATTGTCATGAATGACTTGTCCAGTTTGATTTCAAAACTCTTAGTCATTTTTGTTTGTTGTGATTGAAATTTTAGTCATAAACTTAGTCATATATTTGAACATTTCTTCTAGTGTGAACATCCAAATAATTTAATAAATAACATGTTAGCAAACAATATTGTTAAATTGATAACCATTTAATGATACCTTAAAATTGAACAACAGTTCTTAAAACTTGAGGTTAAAATTTATTTTATAATTAAACATGACAGACTTCATATACAAATGATATCTTTCATATTACCAAACGATGTGAACTTTATTCCAAACAATTTTGTTTATAACAAAAACATTTGTGCATAGGCATGATTTGCCTTTCAAAATGTGAAGAAATGAAAATTGCGAATAATTACCCATTATCAGATAAAAAGAAACAAATAAAGAAAGGAAATATTTTGACATAAAGGAATTTCAAAGCCCATTGATGAACATAAAAATGTTATCTTTGAATGGAAGGACATGTGTTCACAAGAGGCCAAATGTTTTTTTCCACCCCCACCTTTACTTTGGAAATTTTATTTTGAGCATTTCAAATTCCAATGGAGGTTTGTAAATGGGTTAAAGGGTTGCTCAGTGAAGGACTACAAAGAGGTTTTGAACCTCCATGGTTATAAATGTGTAGGGTAAAGCCCTAAGGTGAGGGCATTTTCAAAATAAGGGACCAAGGATGAGGCAATAATCGAGTCTAGCCTTGCATTTCAAAAATGTCCCCTTGTAACAAAAAAATTAGGGATATATAATTGTCACAAATTTCATTGCCCTCCATAACATTGAATACACAACCATGGTGAGAATGTTCATAAAATAAATGGGTTGAAACAAGATAAAATATACCCAAAAAAATAAAATTCTCTTTAATCTTGCACCCTTCATATAACTATCATAAAGTAGCATCAAATTACATAAAAGTATGTGTCAAGTAGCATTAGTTGGCTCTATTAAGTTTATAAGACTCAATTATAAGAAAATTAAAATCAAATGAATTAAAAAAAAATGAAAAATACATTTGAAACCAATTGAAAAATATGTGTTCAAACCTACTATTTGGTTAGAAAACTTAATGAAATTGATGTGTAATAAATTAGGAAATGAAGATCAACATTTATTTTTAGCAAGTCATAAAAAAAATCTATTTCCTTTTTATAAGAACCTACTTGACACCTATTTGAAACCAAAAGCCAACAATGAAAAGTAAATGTCAAAAGTTACTTGTATTTTGAAAAACATATTTAATATTTACTTTTATAGTTTGAAATATTAAAATCAATGCACATTAGGGTAAACATATACCATATTTAGTCATTGAAATTAAAACATTCAATGTTCCACAATTCTATAATGAGTTTTGTTGTTATTTTAAATCTACTTGTTCCAGTTTTGACAAGGTAATCAAGTTATTCATTTTATCTTGCTTACACCTAGATAGTAAAATGCATAAGTGTTTAACTTCAATGCTTCCATAATAGTTGCACAAATCCAATAAACACATTAAATTAAAAGGATTCACAAAAATAACATGAAGTTCAAATGATTTGGTGGATTATATATTCTGGACATCATTCTTGTGGCTATCATGGTTTCTTTTCCGCATCAAAGATCCTTCAATTCAACAACAAACTCCTAGCAATAATCCCCAAGCAAATTCACAAGGAATTTTTTGGATGTGTGTATATTTGTTTCACAAATTGCATGCAATACCCCAAATTCCCCATAATTCACAACATTGAATGGTCTAGACACTCCCCATTAGCACATGACTTTGATGTTGGTTGTTACAAACTGACCATGAAATCCCGTATGGTTCTTCATCATTTCCACCAGACACATGCATTTTCATATTGTTCTATTACATGGTTCTTATATCTCGATTCCAGTGTGAAGTGGAACAATACGAAAGTTTCTTCAATAACCTAAACACACTAATAACCACATGCCTAATATTAAAAAACAACAAAACTTGCATAAGGACTATTGAAAAACTAGATACTTAACTTTTGAGAAGTGCCCCTTTTTATCCTCTCCATCGCCTCCTCTTCATTGAATTCACCAATTGTTCTTTTTGTTGAGCTTCCACCATTGCCTAAATTCCATCAAGCACAAAAGAACAACCTGCCGTCCAATGACTTTTAAACTTCCCAACTTAACACCACCACTACCTAGTTCACCATATACCTACAATAGATAAACAAAATTATTCACAACCTTTAAAAAGTAAAAGAGATCTCCATCAACCGTTCCTTTTTTAATTTTTTGCATATTCCGGCACACTTCTCCTTTTCATTAGGTCTTCATCCATCAACCAAACTCATATCAACTTCTTTTCATCCTACACCCCACCCATGGGCTTCACTTATTGTAAACCACAAAGAAAAATTTATTATGAACCAAATCAATGTAAATCACAAGGCATATGAATGAAAAGGGTTTTTATGCTTATTCCTCCATAATGAGAAAGTTTTTACACTTATAAGTCGGCATAATTACCCTCTTACCCTTGAGGAGTAGGCATAATATCCCTCCCAATTTCTAGGAGGAAATTCATGGATATAAAATGCCCTTCACATACGTTACAAAATTTCTCCAAGTGCTTTACATGATAAGCTAAATGTGACAAGAGAGTAAATGCAGGCTCCTTCAAAGCTTAAAAAGGTTAATAGGGTGTGCCTGGGAGAGAGAGATAGAGGGTTCAACGAAATCTGGCTTCCACCAAACCCTAAAAGTTCCATCTGATTTCATAAAACCCTAGAAGAGGCAAACCCCCACACCCCTCCCCACCAACCCCCAGCCACCCACCCCCCAACCCCATCACCCCCCCCCCCCCCC
>Ga0116227_10014612_pt1 | contig 11901 bp, 6 predicted proteins | sample S1TSphgellanicum_FD_89693 | JGI IMG/M metagenome (GOLD analysis project Ga0116227, IMG submission 89693) | Host-associated microbial communities from peat moss isolated from Minnesota, USA - S1T2_Fb - Sphagnum magellanicum MG | ecosystem: Host-associated > Plants > Peat moss > Unclassified... | reverse complement strand
CCATTTGGCCTACGGAGACCAAATTTTTTGTTATGGTTGAAACATGAAGTACATCTTTCAAGTACTTTGTTTGCCCATCTTGCATGGACAATGGCACCTTGCCAATTTGTGTGATGGGATATGTAGTGTCATCACCAGTTTCCACAAACCTTGGTGTCTTCAAATCCTTTGTGTCTCTAAACCATTCTCCATGACTAGTCATGTGATTTGAAGCTCTAAAATCCACATATTAGACATTATTATCTGATACACCTCCTATCATTGAATTTGTCATGTGTTGCATCACAAACAATTACTCATCACCTTGAATACTAATTGATGCATAATTCCCTTGTTGCAGCTTTCCATTTTGTGCATCATGCTCCCTTTGATAATAGTTGTTTGCCATGTGCCAAGGTTTCCCGCAGTAGTAACGATTTGAGTCGTTATTTGGTTGTTGACCTCGATGACTTCCACCACGACCTCCACGACTTGCTCGACTTCCTCTTCCTCCAAAGTTTCATGGTTCACCTCCATGAGCTTGACCTTCATGTTGATGATGTCCACCATGCGAGCTTCCATGTCGACCTTGAAATGAAGTTTTACCACCTTTACTTCTACCTCTATTAGTATTTGAGTAAAAAGCACTTTCTTGTGATCTTCCATTGGATGAAGTACCAATAATTTTCATCTCTTCACTCATAAGTAGTGTTATTAAGTTTTGCAAATCGGAAAATGTTTCTCGAACTACAATTGAAATACGAAACTAGTTATAATATTTTTCAAATCTATTCAAGGTGACAGCCACTAGGTCTTCATCTATAGGGGCTCCTATAGATGCAAGAGCATTTGCAAGGTTTTTCACCTTTGTAGAATAGTCACTAATGTTTGTCTTGTTTTTCTATAGATTATGCAACTATTGTTTGAACTACATTTTGCGAGCTTGTGTATTGGTGCTATACATTGTGAATCATGGATTATAATACCACAAATTGTGAAAATTTAGTTCCATAGTTTTCCTTAATATTAATGATTTGAATCTTGATAAACTCCAAGTAATAATTATTAGGAGTTGAATTAACCTTTGGATCTTTTAGTGTAGAAGATTCTTTTATTTAAATTGATGTAAGGCTTAGTTAATTTTAAGACCTAATAAACCTTTTTAAATGCATTATCTTTTCATGTTGTAGAGAAGGGAAAGGGGATGTAGAATTAGGTGTGATTTATTGATATATTGGGAATACAAGCCCATAATTAACAATAACATTTTGCCATAATAATATTAAGTTAGTCTGTAGAATAATTTTCAGGCATGAATGATGTACTTGAAAGATTTCTAGGATGAAATCCTAATACATCTTTATTTAGTCTTCACTTCTATCAGATTCTTAAATAGAATCAAAGTCAAATTTAAGTATTAACATTTTCACCTGAGTGGCCTCAAGTGAATTACAACATAATAAATAACTTTAAGGGGATAGATCACAATTGCAAAAACTTCAGAACATGACGAATGATGCGAACTAGGTTTCGACTCGATGTTCCATGGAAAGGGGATTGATTAGGCCTCGCAACTAACAATAATGGCTATCACTGACAACCTAAGTTCGATAATGAAGACGAACATCATCGTCTTCACATTGACACTCTTCAAACCTTTGTGGTGCGATTCCACAAACAAGAACAAATTCTAAATAGATTGTTCAGGCATGTGGGTTAAGAGATAATCAATGATCCCATGCTAAACGATCAACTCAAGTGTGCACCATTCTTTTAGACGGTTCTTCTTCGCGCGACCATTGAGACATTCACGTCAAGCGATGCTTCTTCAAACTCTTCTTTTTCTATTAGTGAAACTAGAGGATTCGAGGGCATAGCGACATCATCCACCATGACTAAATTTTCACCTGCATCAAGAAAAACCAAAAAGGTAGCCGAAACAATGTGGTACTTACATTCAAAAGGGGTCGAAGTTTTTTTAAAAAACAAATTAGGGTAGGCGTAAGGTGTGGGAATGACAATGAAACCTCATGAAAACTCGAACATCCTAAATCTAATGGATTCATCAAACCCTAATTTCGACAATGGATCTAGAAGTATGTGGGGGTTTTTTTTTATGCAAATTTTAATTCCAATTTGCTATGTACTACATAATTAATTAGTGCAAGGAAGAAAAAATAAGTAGGGGATATCAAAAGAGTAAATGGTATGTGCGGATGTTACTTCAACCATTGGATTGATTTAGTCAAGTAAGGACTCAAGGATGTTTACTTGTTATTGCCGATAAATTATCCTAGTAGTTAGTTACTTGAAATAATTAGGATGAAGAAGTAGGATGTGAGGGTCAATGGACGGAAAGGATAAGGATCAAGCTCAAGAACCTCATCAAAATATCCAAGATAAGGGGAAGGATGAATCCTCCAATCCCATTAGTCATGATGATTGTCATCTTATTTGATTAGAAGATGGAATAATTTTTTGTGTCTCATTGGGCCTTAGAATTCTCATCCTAAAATCAATTGGAGGGCAAATCATTTCTCAATTCTCATTAGTTCTTTAAGTATGAAGAGGCCATTGATTGGAGGGGAGGATTTTGAAACTTCCATTGGACAAGGGGAACAAACTCAAGGAAAGGATATGGAGGCTTACCAAAAGAGAGGGGAGTTTCTTGGGTTGGGGGAAAGGAAAAGGAAGAAAAAGAATCTGTGAGGAAAAAATTAGTTCTTATGTGTGGAAAGGTGTTGTTCATGAAAACGATGTGTGCAAGCAATAAGCATGGAAGGATTTCCATGAAAAAATCTTTAGAGTTTTATTTCAAATAGTTGTTCCTCCCAAATCCACAGTTGGATTTGTGTCAAACTTAAAATAGTTCTTGTTTAGGAGGTGTAGAAGGTTCTCTCCAAATTTTAGCATCATTAATTTGGTTGTAAGGGAACTACACTTGCCGGGAGTAGAAGGTGTTATAGTGGAGTTCATGGAAGGATTTCCATGACAGAACCTCTCGAGTTTTATCTCAAATAGTTGTTCCTCCCAAATCCACCATTAGATTTGTGTCAAATTTAAAAGAGTTCTTATTTAAAAGGTGTAAAAGGTTCTCTCCAAATTTCAACATCATCGAATTTGTTGTAAGGGAGCTACACTCACCGGAAGTAGAGGGGGTTGAAATTGTCTGTTTTTTCCTCAATTTAAGCAAAGTGATTTTTAGTCCTAAGGCTTAACTCTTGATCAAAAAAATAAAAAAACTTATAAGATTTTGTAACATGGCTCCTTTTTATATTAACTTTTCAAAAATCTAATGCATGTTAGATTAGGAGGTTGTATGTAGATGTTATGACAAATGGAACAAAAGGGGTTTAACCATCAAGCGTGACATTGAATGAACATCAACATAATGCCCCTTCACATTCCATCATGATGAGTTACGATTCTCCCACAATGTCTTTGTATCTTCCAAGTGGACACAATGCATTAAATTCTTAGTGAACTTCATTACATTACATAGAACCACCTTATTGTTAGACTACAACTACATAGTAAATCCACTTCCAAACGGGTTTTGTGAGTGCATATTTTCATGTTGAAAGTGTGCAAGAATGCCTCACATACATCTTCACCAATGTATCCCAAGCTTGCTTGAGTGATTTTGCATCTTAAATATGCATAATCATGGAATTGGACACACTCACAGAAAGCCAATATAAGACTTTCCTTGCTTTTTCATGTCAAGTTTTATTAGCTTGAATTTGTTATTGTGTGGGGTTTTCTAGGAAAGGAAGTTCTTCCTCATCACCAGTTATGAATTCCCAGTAGCCTTTCCCCATCAAGAAATTCATAATCCTAAATTTCCACACTTGGAAATTGTTCTTATCTAGTTTTTCAATTGCAATTTGAGAAAGATTGTCCGCCATCTCTCAAGGCACCACTCAATGTCTTCTTGAGGTTTCACAAATGATTTTAATTCCTTCCTTGGGTTTCTAGGATTAGGATTAGGGTTTTCCTTCCTTAGGTTTCTAGGATTAAGGTTAGGGTTAGGGTTAGGGTTAAACAAAATGGACCTTGCATATGTATGTATGTCTTGAATATTATGTGAAATTTTATACTATACATAGGTTTTACGTATATGTACGTATTTCGTATAATATTTCGTATGATATTAAGTACATGATTACATACCACACTTTTGTATGAAAGTCTTGATAATGTATTCATGCTTCTCAATCTTCAAACTCCTTCCTTCAAGTTCTCTCAAGTTGTATTTGCTCCACTTCAAAAATTTGTTTTGATGTCTTTTCAAAACAAACTTCTGTCACAACAACTTTGCAAAGCTACACTGCTCACATATGACCTTGGATCGATTTAAAATTTTGATGAAACATGAAAAACTATGTCTACTACCATCTTTCAAAATTTCAGCTCATTTAACTTCATAAAATGAGAAATCTTGCTACTTCCTTGAAATCACCTCAAACTGGGACCTGAACACAAAATGACTTACAACTCGTTCTCTGAAACTCCAAACTCCTAATTTTGGGAGACACATTAGATATATGTTTTCTAAATCTATTCAAAATTTTAGTTTTATTGATGATGACCACAAAGAGTTATCACTTTAAAAAAATTTGACTTCAAAACTGAGACCAAAACTTTAGATGCTTGGATATCTTTTAGTACAAATCCAAATGAGATGAAATTTCTCTCACATATATATATTCTTTTATGATCTATAAGATCCCAAAGCTACAAATCCAAAAATGCTCAAACAAAGGAGATATGATAAAAAAACCAGATGTAGCACAGAGTCTTCAAAAGCTCATAACTTTCTCAAAACATATCCTTTTCTTTTGAAAATTTGAGAATAGATGCATCTTATAATCTTCTATAATCTCTCCAAGTTTCACTCCGAGATCTTTTCATAGTAGATATAGATCTAGATTTAAAGATTTGACTTTCACAACCCTTGATATGTTGATCTCCTCTCACCTTTTTTATTTTATTTTCTTTCTCTTCACATTTTTTCCTTTCCCCGTTTCTCTTTTGCACTTGACAAACTCGTATGATATTACTAAAGACTCTCAAGCTTTAGTTCTAAAAACTTTTTTACTCTAAATCTCTTTCAACTTTTTCTCATTCAACAACCTAAGCTCTGATACCATGTTAACAAATAAGAGATCTACTCAGGTGTAAACATAAATATTTATTAAAAGGAAACTAAAACATGATGCTCACAACACGAAACATAACGTCAAGAACTCCTCAAGGTTCTTGTCACATGAAATACACAAACTTGTGCAATGAAGAAAAAAATCAAACCATCAACACCAAGGTATTTAACTAAAAGACCAAACCATAAATAACCAAACTAATATAAGCAAAAAAAGTAATTCAACCTTGTGAAAGTAATCTAATTACTTTCCTACTCTAGTAACTAATGAAACCTAATTAGTTGAACTTGAATTCTCAACAATTTTTGGTATTATTGGAAAGCCCTCACCAAGTTCAATTTAATAAAGTTGATTTTGTAATTTCAAGACCTAAAATGTGAACAATATTATTGAATTTTTGGTGGGTATGTATTATTGTTAAAAATTCAAACAAATTGCAAAAAGGGGTTTGGAAGGAAAATTCAATTGAATGCATTCAAACTTGGGCTACTGATATAAGGTACATTAGTGTTTAATGAATTTTTATCATAATTTTAAACAAATATTAAGATATCATGTGTATAAAAATGAATAAACATTATAGTTGCACAATATTATTAATTATGTATCATTACTTGATATGTTGTAATGATTTACATAGAAATAATAAATTACATGTGTATTGAACATAAACATTAATACTAACATATTTTAAATTTTTTCTTAAATTTTATTTTGAAATAAATATTTAATATTTATATGCACAAAAAATCATTTATATAAATCAAATTTACATGTAATTTAATGTTATCATAATTTTGAATAAATATTATAATATTATATGTATAAAATTGAAGTTGCCAATTAGTTGTTTAACCTAGTTGAAAGAGATGGTTACAAACAAGACTGTATTTCATCCATCCTTTAATACATTTTATCATCCAAAATAGTTGAACACTAGTCACTGTCTTGACTGTGTGCCAACTAAAGAACCTTAGATGCCAAGAATATTTCAAAAATGACCCCTTAGTTGAAACATGCTTCACATTATTTACCAACATAGTTGAAAGTTCAACTTGAAGACATTGTTGATGCTAGGAATATTCGGCAAATGACCACATAGTTGAAAAATGCTTTCAACTATATACAAATATAGTAAACGAATAAACTTAATTGGCAATTGCCATAATTTTATTTTAAAATTTAAAAAATTCAGTTGAAACACAATTGCAAATGTCATGTAATTGAAAACTTTTGGTTAAAAAAGGGGGGTTTTCTACTAGTGGAGGGTATCATAGACAAAAGGAATAATGGAAGAAATCAACATGAAGAATAGGAATTTAAAAAATAGGAATCTCAAAAACAAGAATAGAAAATTGAACAATTCCCATTAAAATAGAAGATTCTTGAACAATAGAAACTATTAGTTCTAGTTGGATGGGTCTTGGAAAATAACCTTCAACATCATTAAAAATATTTGAAAGAGATGTTATGTACAATAGTTGTGGAAATGGATGATAGAGGTACAAATTGTGATAAGGTTTAATTTTTTGCCACACCATGTTTCCAAAGGTGTAAAACTAAGTAGTGTATGACTAATAGTATGATTCAAAATGTATAAAGTAGTTTAAGCTTGTTTAGCCCAAAATGATAGATTAATTTTAAATGCATGTAGCATAGAACACCATTTCAACAATTGTGCAGTTTTGTTCAATGACACCATTATTCTTAAATGTGTATGGTGTAATTAAATTACGATGAATTTTATGTTTAACGAGATGTTATTGAAATGTTGTATTCATAAACTCTCCACCATAATCCAAACAAATTTTCAAGATAGTTATCATCCTTTTGATCATGTCCATATGAATATGGCCTAAATGATTATGCCATTTTTGAAAAGAAACTATTTTATAAAATGAAGAAAAATCTATAACAAGATTGTATCCACAACATGAATGACGCGTTCCCAACTCCTTGAAGGACTCAAATGTGAATCCAAGTAAAACACAGCGGAAGAGGGTGGAGTCGAGGCACGTTCGTTAGCTCACAACACTTTGAGGGGTAGAGGGGTGTGTTAGAGCTCCGAGATGGGACTAAAAAAAGTTGACAAGCTTCACTCACTCACACGGGCCTACACACAACCCACACAAAGTGGTTAATGCATAGTTGGAACACCCTTGGTGCTAGGACAAGCCACGGGCACCGCGGACACAGTAAATTCACCACGGCCCGGACTTGGGGGAAGCCACCACCTTCCCCCTTATAGTATATTCTGTGGCTGGCCACAGAGCCTACATCCAAATGGCTTTTCTCTCCTAGGACTCCCGTGTCGCGACCCCACTTTGGCCAAGTGTGGGGGTGAAGCTCAACACTTGGAAAAGTTGGAGATTTGGAGTCCTCTGGGACTCCCAAATGTTCAGAGCTCGACAGAAAGGCCCAAAACACCTTGCATTGAGGTGTTCTTGGTGTCATTGGAAAGGTCTTAAAACGTAAATATCGAAAATGGCCTCGCATTGGCCATTCGGACATCTGCATCCCAAGTTATGGGCAAAAGAAAAGCCGGGAGTCAAACTAGCAATTTGACTCCCGGCCACTAAAAGTCGGGAATCAACCTCTTCCTGACATCGGAATTGAGAGTGCAACACGGCGTTGAAAAGATCTCAACGAGGGCTACAACTTTGGTTTAGACCTCGTTGCGATCGAACTCCACAGTCGGGAGTTATGGCCGTTCAAAGTTCCATGAGTCCAGAGTTTCAATGTAGAATCAGTAGTAGAAACTTGCATTTGCAATTCAATTTCAAATTTAAGTAATCCAACATGAAATATCTAAAGTGTTTATTTAACAAATGGAACGTTATCCTAAGCAAGTAAAAGTGGAAAATAATCATGCGTTAATTCACAAATTATCTTTGATAATATTTTTTTATTAGTCATTTCACTTTTAAAATCACATAGTTTATGATGGATGGTAGAAATATGATGCACCCCCAAGCTCCTTGATTGATTCAAATGCAAATCCAAAATGGAAATAATGAAAAAAGAAGGAGTTGGGGTACATTCCCTTGTTCACAACATTTGGGGGGTGGGGTGTTGGAGTTCCTAGATGGGGATTAGGACAAGTGACAAGCGGGTCAATTATTCATATTGATGTGCACAAATTTAACAACAAGTTTGTTAGTGCATAGTTGGAGCACTTTTGATGCACAAACGAACCACAAACATATACGAATTCACAAAACTCACCACGGCTTAGATTTGGGGGAAGCCACCACCTTCCCCCTTATAGTATTATATGTGATTGGCCATGGGGGCTACACCCAAATGTCATTTTCCTTAAGATTCCCAAGTTGAGAATCTTGAAATTCCTAAAATTGAGACTTTTGTCATTTTAAACACCTATAACTTCTTGTGTGAACCTTTGATTGAGGTGAGGTCTAAAAGAAAAGTTGTAGCCCTCGTCAAAACCTTTTTAATGATACATTGCACGTCCCCTGCACCCCCCCTGCACCCCCTTTGCACGCACGTAATTTTGGGCGATTCCTAATTTTTAGTGGTTAATAATCAAATTGACAATTTGAATCCTAACCCTTCTTTTGGCCATAACTTATGTTGTAAATACTCAAATGGATCATGAGAGACCATTTTAGACATTTATGTTTTAAGAACTTTCTAATGGTATAAGGAACTATTTAATCCAACGAATTTTGACCTTTCAAATTGTTCTCTAAAAATTCAGGAGTCCATTGGGATTTCAATTCCCAAAGTGGGAGCCCACTTGGGAGTGTGCGGGTTCATTCCTTCACGTTGTCCTACATTCCCGGGAGTGTGAATGTGATTCCCGGGTTGCACTCTTGGCCTATGCCTTTCCATGCCCTTTGCTTTGGTCATGAGCCCAAGGTTAAGGTCATGACAAAACATGACTAATGTACAAAGTAACAGACCCGTTGGCTTGTAATTGAGCTTTGTAAAATTGTTCATAAAGTCGTGTAACACTTTCTTCAACAAACTAATCATGAGTAATAGAAAAAAGACCACATTTCAACAATAGTAGTATAATTAACCAAATTTTGCATGTGAAGAGTATTAATTACTTGTAAAATAACAACTAGTATTCATTTGTCCTTCTTGTCCCATGCATTTTTACCAAGAACACTAATTAGGTCTCACACCCATTAACAATAGACCAAATCTTTTTGGCTTGAAAAATGAAAATCATTTGAAACATCCACAATTGAAAATTTTGACCATTAAAATTTTCAACAAGAATAACTTCTTTGAAATCAAGAGTTGCCATTATTGGCACTCATGAAAAACAATTAGCCAACAAAAATATGTGTGGGCCCATAACTTGTTATAAACAAACTTGATTTTAGAATGAAGAATATAAAGAAAAAATCTATTAATACAAAGAGACAACCAAAAATACAACATGTTTATTACAAAACAAAGAGGTTTTGCAAAAGTAAATAATAGTCCATGTCACCATTATAAGTTATTATATGTATATTGTGTTAAGGTGTTAAAGCTAGAATTTTTTTTAAAAACTTATAATTAAACACTCGTATGTTTACAATTTTGATGTGTTAGTAAGTGAACATGACTATTCTACATGTGGACAATGTGAAACAATTCAAAGTAAAACATAATAGTAAATCTCCCCCTTGAAAGTTGGAACAAATGGAAGAACTATTGAACATAGACAAACCATGAAAGAAGAACTAAGATGTTCAAGTATTCTTATTCGTTTAATTAAACTTTGGGATAATGATTATAAAACACTAATATGTTCCTTGGAATCTAATTTTTTGGATGATGTTAAATGTTACTTTTATGAAAATTCTAACAATGGAAACCATGCAATTCCAAAACATAGATTGATTCAAATGGGAGGAGCTTAATTATGGCATTTGATTCATCATAAAACCAAAAAAAATTTAGCACAAGATATTTTTAAAATTTCATGGATACATTGCCAAATGAGTGGGTGAGTGGGCTTAACATGGTGTCTTCCCAAGTTGGCTCTTGTGGCTTTAATTACAAGATGAAGCCTTTGACATTGTGCTTTAGAAATTTTTTTGAGTAATTTGTTTCATGTGCCCCCAACCTTCCCTCAACATAAAGAAAGATATTGAATTTCTTTTCATCAAAGTGATCATGGGGAATGGAACAAAATGAATTTGCACAAAAAAAAAACACAGTATGCATTATCATGAATCTAAAAACACCTAGATCACAAGCCCTATGAGGGAGAAGGTTCTTACACTTAACTCTTTAAGAGTGTGAGGGATCTTACACTTGTGAGTTAGCAAGAGAATCCTCCCACTCCTTAAGATCATAATATATCCCTCCCATTCTTAAGGAGTAATTGTAAGTCACCTCTTATTTTCTAGGTGGGATATTCACAGATATTATGTGCCCTCCACATGCATTAAGAAATTTATCAAATATTATGTGCCCTCTACATGCATTAGGAAATTTCTCAAATTGATTTATGTATGTTTCGATGTTTTTGTATGTTGTAGGTAGCAGATGTGTCAAGATTCTTAATCAATCACATAAAGTCAAGAATAAAACTGGTACAAATATAGGGAGTAAATACATGAATAGTGACCCACACACATTTAGATCTTAGTATAGGTGGGGGGCAACTTGACAAGAATAATCGACCGTTTCATAGGCCAACCCACAGTCCCGCCGATGGCATTTTAGGCCCTTGATTTTCCAAAAAGACATGACCAATGTTCAACATTATTCTTTACATCACTGGCATCGTCATTCATTTTATATGCAAGATAAACCTTTAACAACAACACGAGTCAATAATGGGTTCTCTCACAGATTTTGAATTGGGAATTGCGAATGTTTGGACAAAGGCCACAAGAATAGGCACAAGGGCCAAATGTAATATATTCTTGAAGATAAGTACTATGTTTGGAAAAGGATTCCAATCTCAAATGGCTATTACGTAGGTAGGCATATTTTACTCCTTTCACATTAGCAATGAATGTGTGCATACATAAAGGGAGTCACAAGGAGTAATTCAGGGCCAGCTTCCACCCAATATCTGTCAATTGGGCTAATGCAAAGTTCTTTCAAACTAGTCAATTTAATTGGACTTGGTGGTAAAAATAATGTGCGTCATTGAAATAAAATCATGATGAGGGGTGTGACTTAGCTAGAGTGGAACATTGGGTCCATATGAAAACTAATTTTTGAAGTAGAAAAACATGATCGCTACAGTAGTTTTAGGATCTCAAAAAAGAATAGCACAAGCTTCTTAAGGAGGCAATATTCGGGAGATAAGGAATGCACAACAAGTAGGTTTATAACTGTAAAACAAAGGGAAAGGTTAAAAGAACAAAATCTGATGCATGAAACATTTGAACATAGCCAGAATCACTGGAACTGTACAACCAATTACATCACTTGATTTGTAACCTGTTGTCAAAGTGAAATTTTGTTGAAATTTACTAATTATATTGAAACCAAGTTCTATATATGAAAATTTGCCAATTTGTCACAGTGGTATGAATCTCGTCGCACATTGCCATAGTGTCGCAACCCTAGCTTTGGGCTCGCGACCAAGGCAAAAGGGAATTACAAGGGTGCGGGCCAAAGGGAAGCCCGGGAGTTAAACCAAGAGGAAGCCCGAGAATCAAGGCAAAAGGAAGCCCGAGAGTCACATCACATACTCCCGGGAGTGCAAGAAAGTGCTAGGGAGTGTGAGAAAGTGTTAGAAAGTGTGAGGGAGTGAACCCTCACACTCCCAAGGCAAACT
>Ga0116227_10014611_pt1 | contig 11902 bp, 20 predicted proteins | sample S1TSphgellanicum_FD_89693 | JGI IMG/M metagenome (GOLD analysis project Ga0116227, IMG submission 89693) | Host-associated microbial communities from peat moss isolated from Minnesota, USA - S1T2_Fb - Sphagnum magellanicum MG | ecosystem: Host-associated > Plants > Peat moss > Unclassified... | reverse complement strand
CCCCTGGTCGAACACGATCTCGACGGGGACGCGGGAATCGGAACAGCCGAGAATCGCGGCGAACGGCTTTTGACCCGAGGCCGTCTCGATTCGGCGCAGGCGGCTCGAGAATCCATCGCGGCTGCTGGTTGCGGACGTGAAGCGACGGTTGCCCTCTTGCAGCAGCGCCAGAGCCTGCTGGCCCGGGATCATCGATGATCCACTCTGGCTCTGGCTGATCCTAAAAGGCTCACGCGAAGGCTATCGTGGGTGCAGCGATTGGGGCCACCGCGCATCGGATGGCCACAAGTCTGATTGTGCCGGCCGCTGCTAACGGCGGGCCGGGCTATCGCGATAGCCCAAAAGGCGAGCCGGCAGCAACAAAATCGCCCGCAGCAATGCGAACACCGCCTCGAACGTAATCGACAGCATGCGAAACGGCAGCGACACGAGCCAGAGCAACGGCCAGAGAAAGAGCGCAAGCACCGCCAGGGGCCAGCACAACACAAACAGCAGGCACCAGCCGACGATTACCAATAACGCTTTCACAGAGTCCTCTCCATGTTGACTTGCGCCATCATCATATACCCTTAAGGCTCATGCCAAGCCACACATCACGGGTGCCGATCGTGCGTATTAGCGGCGCTGGCTTGGGCGGACGCGGGCACGCGGACCCCGGCATGGGCTCCCTGCTCGGTCCCCCTCAGGAATTGGGTCAGGGTTTGACTCGGGACCTGCCAGGAAATCCGGTGTTCGAGCCACACCTCGAGGGTTGGGGCAAACGCATTCGGATTATCGAGCGAGAGCGTGGTGATATCGATGACGTTCGGATGCGCGGTGTTCTCATAGGTGAGTTGGCTGCCGCATGACCGGCAAAAGCGGCGCACCACGCCCTGCGACGACCGATATAGATGCGGCGAACCCGACAGCATCTGAAACTGCGCGCGCTCGACCGTCAACCATGCGACCGTCGGGGCCGCGCTCGCCCGGCGGCACGTGGCGCAGTGGCATATGCTCGAGAACAACGGCGTTCCGGAGATGCGAAACCGAATTGCGGAGCAGAGGCAACCGCCTTGATGAATCTGCATGATAGCTTCACCTGTCTGTTTGCAAGGGCGCCGCGAACCTGGGTAGGACCTCGTTGGAAATCCTAGCATAGAGCCGTCACTGCTTGACAAGGCGAGTGCAGCCCCAGAGGCCGCCGGAAAACGCGTACCACCACAACACCGCCAGCCACCATCGACCCAGGAGCACCGAGTGGCTGAGTGTAAAAAACGCAAGATAGGTCGCGAGCACGCAGCCGAGCGCAATTGCGGCGAGCGAACCCAAGCGAAGTTCGGGAATCCAGAATAGTCTGATCAGCAGACCGTAGCTCAGAGCTCCCGTGACGGCTGAAAGTCCCAGCAGCACGAAAAGACCGAAAGTCCCCGGAAGGCTTCCGACCAGATGGCGGCCCAGCATGATCACTCCCAGGGTGATGACGCTCAAGGTCGCGGCAAGGGCTATGAACAGGCTCTGCCGCCCGACTGATCGAGGGACGCGCAACGCCAGCACGAACGCCGACGCGTGCAGTGCCCCGTACAGCAAGAATGACGGGAACGGAAGCACAATCCAGTGTTGCCGACTCGTCACCGCCAGCGCCACCGAGAAAGCGGCGAGCAGCAGAAAATGTCGCGGGTAATTGACGGTTCGCATCAGGACGCCCGCATCTCGTCAGCGCTTGAGCACACGCTCCAGGTACGCGGCAAGCATCTTCCGCGCCTGCGCGACCAGCGCCTGACCTTCGTCCTCCTCCTCCTTGGCGAGCGTCGGCACGATCTTCAACACATGGGCGATCATGGCGGCAGCCTCGGCGGCGGCCTTGGCGCGAAGCAACGGATTGGCGGCGCGCAGGATTGCCGCAATTTGACGGCGCAAGGCGCCGCGCAGCGGCTTGCGACGCTCGACGATGACTGCGACCGAGCCGGACAGGGCAGCGGCGCCGGCACGGTCCGAGCGGACATCGAGCAGCAGATCCACCAACTTATCCGCCAAGCGCGCCGGCGACAGGCCCGGGGCGCTATTTGCCAGGTCTTGCAGTCGCTTCGCCATGCGCTCCACGTAGCGGCTGAACAGCGCTTCCGCCAGCGCCTCCTTGGACGGAAAGAATTGGTAGAGCGAACCGATGGATGCGTCCGCGCGCTGCGCTATTTGCGTCATGGTGGTTGCGTCGTAGCCGAGTTCACTGAACAGCGCCGCACCCGCGTCCAGCAGTTCCGCCACCCGCTGCACGCCGCGGGCGCGCTTCGGCGCTTTCGCTATCGGAGCTTCGGTTGACATTTGTGAGGTTTCCTCATAATGTTGTTTATGAGTCTCCCTCATATAGAGCCGCTGCGCAAGTCGTCCAGCGGCTTTGCCCCCGCAAACCAGGAGCTGACCATGATCGCACTCGATCCGAAGTCCACCGCCCTCGTGCTGATCGACCTGCAAAAAGGCATCCTCGGCAACACCCTCGTACCCACCAGCGCCGAGGATCTCGTGGCGCGCGGGCAAGCCCTGGCCGAGCGCTTTCGCGCCGCCGGCGCGACGGTGGTTCTGGTCAATGTCGATTTCTCGGCGGATGGCGGCGACATGTTGCGCCAGCGGGTAGATGCGGCCCCGACGATGCCCAAGGGCGGTTTCCCCGCGGGCTGGAACGACTTTCCGCCCGGTCTGATGCAGCCCGGCGATCTTAAGATCACCAAGCGACAATGGGGCGCATTCTACGGGACGGAATTGGATCTGCAGCTGCGCCGGCGTGGCATCCGCACGATCGTGCTGGGCGGCGTTGCCACCCAGATCGGCGTGGAATCGACTGCGCGCCAGGCCTACGAACACGGTTACGAGTTGTTGATCGTGAAGGACGCGACGACCAGTTCCGTCGCGGAGGGTCACGACATGTCGATGAAGCACATCCTGCCCCGGCTGGCTCGCTTGGTTGACAGCGGCGACATCGCTCTGCCACGCAGCGAGGAGCCTGTCTGAACACCGATCGCCTGCTGCGGCCGCCCCTCGCGACGGCGCCCATGCGTCAGGCAGGCTGCCCGCACGGCACTTTGCGACCATGACGTTGCGGACTGCCCCGAGAGTCGTCAAATGGGGCGTGCTGCTTGCTGCATCGCTCGCCTTCATAGTGTTGCTCGAATGGATCCACCTGCCCGCCGCGTTGCTGCTCGGCGCCATGGCCGCCGCGATCTTGGTCGCGGTATTCGAAGCGCGGCTCGCGGTGCCGCAATGGCCTTTTGTCCTTGCGCAGGGGCTGATCGGCTGCCTCGTGGCGCGCAGCATCGGTCCCGGCATCCTGACGACCATGCTCCAGCAGTGGCCGCTGTTCCTGGTGGGCGTTTGCTCGGTGCTGGTCATCAGTACGTCGCTCGGCGCGCTGCTCGCGCGCTTTCGAGTGTTGCCGGGAACGACGGCGGTGTGGGGTTCCGCACCCGGCGCCGCGACCGTCATGGTGCTCATGTCCAACGGGTTCGGCGGCGATCCGCGGCTGGTGGCCTACATGCAATTTCTGCGCGTACTGATGGTGGCTCTCGTGGCCTCGCTCGTCGCACGGCTGATGGTCCCGCCCGACGGCGGCGTCAGGGCTGCCGTGGACTGGTTTCCGGCGGTTGCCGCGGCGCCGCTGTCGGAAACCCTAGCCCTGTCCGTAGTCGGCGCGATCATCGGTGCCCGGTCCAAAATTCCCGCCGGTGCGTTGCTCGTGCCGCTCATCAGCGGCATAGCGCTTTCCTGCACTCACGTGATTTCCATCACCCTGCCCCCTTGGCTGATGGCGGGCAGTTATGCCCTGGTTGGCTGGTCCATTGGACTCAAATTCACGCGCGAGATCGTGCTCTACGCCGCGCGGGTCTTTCCGCAGATCGCCGCCTCCACCATCACGCTCATCGCGTTGTGCGGCGGCTTGGGGTGGCTGCTGCACGTGGTCGTCGGCACCGATCCGCTGACGGCCTATCTCGCCACCAGCCCCGGCGGCGCAGATTCGGTGGCGATCATCGCCGCCTCTTCCCCGGTGGACATGCCGTTCGTCATGGCCATGCAGGTGGCGCGGTTCACCATCGTGCTGCTGCTCGGCCCCACTTTGGCGAAGACGGTGGCGCGGTGGACGGGTTGCTGAACTCGCCGACTCTCACTGGCCCTTGTGTGGACCGGTAAGAAACATGACATGCGGTCCGCCGATGAAACGGTAGCCCGCCTCATCAAGTGCCGCGCCGACTCGCGACATCTCGGCTTGGTCGACATCAGGGATCGTGCGAATGTCGTAAATCGCACCACGGGGAAGCCTCAACTCGTCTTTGACGAAGGGCACGACGTCGCCACAGGAAATAGCGCTGCCTTGCGACTCTGTGTAAAGAGCAACGACGCATCCATGGTGCTCGCCGTCAAACGTTACAATGACGTCCGGTTTCGACGCAATGGGCGGCGAGGATGCGGTGCCCCCTCCGGGGGATCCACAGCCGGTGAGGGACGCTGCCAACATGGCCGCGACAAGCAATGCGCGAACGTTGTTCAAGGCCGCTCGAGTATTGTCTGGCGAACCGCGCGAACGCGTTGTTCTATATATCGCAAGCACGTTTTTCCTTGAGGTCATACTTGGGTGTTCAGGTTTGAGCTGCCGGCGCGCGCCACCGCGAGAGGACAACGAAACAACAAAATAGCGCGAGGCACGAGTAGAACGCGCCTGGCAATACTGAGATTACTACTTTGTGGACTGACCATCCACGAAAAGCACCGGCCTTGCTCGCAAGCGACAAGCTGAATATCCAAGTGCCGACGAAGAGCGCGGCGAGCAGCAATACCAAAATTCTCGACCAGGCTTTTTGTAGCGCGACACCCACGGCGGCGGCTACCGACACCGCAGGTATTATTCCCGGGATCAGTGCATGTGCGTACCAGAAACTGATCAGGCCCCAAGCGCCGTACGCGCCGAGGATAATGACGGTCGTCCAGCGGCAGACCTTCACGAAGACCGGTTGGCGCCGAGGCGCACCTTGATATCCACGTAGGCGGCATCGATGAGATCGCCGAGAGCGGCGGCGTCGAATTCGCGTCCGGGGTGTAACTTCACGTGTCGCATGCGTTTGCCACTTCCCTCCAGCAGGCCGGCGGAGTCTGCGAGCGCCGCTCCGTAAAAGAAGCCGACGTTGACATGGGATTTGAATGCATTGACGTATCCAAACGGAGCGTCCTCCACGCAGGCGACCGGGCAGCCATCGTGCATCAACTCTCGTACATCCTCACCGCATTCCCGCATCTGCACGAACCAAGTTCGTGCAATGGACCGAAGCTCGCCCGGGTCATCGGACAACCAGGTTTCAACAGCCTGATCCCGCCTTGCTGCGCCGGACAACCAAAAAATGTCGTCCACCCCGATCAAGCCGCGAACATCCAACGCGATGCGACCAGTTCTATGTCGGCGCATAACGATGTTGTCGAGCGATGTGCCGGTGTTGAATCAAAGGCTACCGCAAATGCGGGCGGCGGCCAATGAGGAGAGGTTGAAACAGGACGTCGTCCCGGCGCTCCACCTCCACGAATCCCGCTTCTCGTAATAACTCGGTCAGGTGAGCGATCGATATCGCGTAGTAGCGGGATCGAAGCACGCGGGTAGCGCACTCACCTGTCGGTGATTCACATGTAATATACATACGGACATCATAGTGGTCGGCTTCCCATTCCCACACTTGGACGAGCAGGAACCTGCTGTCCCCATCGTAGCGCAAGCCGTACGGCCGGACGTCGGGGGTCTGGCGTTCGATGTTCGCATAATCCCGCACCGATAAAATCGCGACTCCGCCGGGCGTTAGACAACGATAGAAACTGCGAAGCGCCGCCAGAATTTCGGCGTCGGACAGCAAATGAGGAATGCTATTGTCGCATGCAAGCACTGCCGCCATGGATCCCGACGCGGTCTGCGCGAGGGTTCTGAAGTCGTCGACCCGCACGGTTGCCGCGAGTGTGCGGCTGGACAGCTCAGATTTCAGTCGGTCGACGGCCGCCGGCGCGATGTCAGAGGCAGTGACCTCGTAGCCGCTCTGAAGAAGGCCCACTGTTTGAGTGCCGATCCCACAGGCAGCGTCGAGTACGGAAGCGCCCGGCCCAATTCCCAACTCCACCAAAAGGGCAGCCAGGGCAGTTCCCTGTTCGACAACCGCGCGGTCCCAATCGTTGTAGAGAAGGTGATAGTAAGGTGCGAGTCCATCATAGAAGTGTGTACTCATGGGCGGTCGACGTGGGAGATGCGGCGCAAGTTCGCTCGAATCGATTGTCAGGGACCGGCCGACGCCGGGAACAAGACGAATAGAAATCCTAGGTAGCACAGACACCAACTGCCTATCAACAGTGAACACGTGCGTGGCCTGCGGTTACGGAGCCCAGCCCAGATTGCTACGGCAGGAATGGAAAAGCTCAATGCATGCAGAACCACAGCCGCCGCCCAAACGAGCGCGAAGTGCCCGTCGGCGAATGGGCCGGACCTTATAAACGCGATCACGCCCCAACCCAAGAGCCCAATGAACAACGACAACACGGTCGGCTCTGTGTGAGTCGCCGGAAGAATCGCTGCGCTGAGTCCAACGGCTGCGGCGGTACCTGAAAGCGCGATACGCGGAGTGATGAGCATGGCAGCTAACGATGGGATCGGGCGACGCGCGGTTGCGTTGACGCCAACCGGAGTTGACTCATGATCGATCTCCTCCTTGGCTCATCGACACGACCCGTGTTCCCTTGCTCCATCTCAGCGACGCGATCGCTCCAACCGAATGTTCCGTCTTCGAAAACGTAGAACCCTTCGATAAAACCCCGACCGAACTTCGGATATCTCACACGCTGGCCGACTCGCGCAAGGCCTAATCCTTCGATCTCGGCTTGCTCAACCTCGTGCGGTGCCTTCGAAACTGCCGCGACACTTCTCCTCGCTGTCTAACGATTCGGTCGGGCTACGCGGGGGATCGTTGACTCGATACGAAGCTGATTTGTATATCATCGAGTGTCTGATTGGATCACGGCATTTGCACTCCGTGCGCTCGAACCGATGGTATCTCAGGGACATCGATAGGCCACTCCACTGATAAGCGATCCGAGCGTTTGATTGGTAACGAGCAAAGTGTTTCCACCGAGCTCAACAGTTAAGTTCCGCGCGTCTGCTACAGCGTATCCCGGGACATCAACCTGCGGTGCGAGATTCCCAACCGCGATGCACTCGCTCACCGCAGAACTTTCCCGGAGGATTCTTACATCAGCGGCGCCCGGCGCAAGTGTCGTCGCGCAGCCACTGGTCATCAACGCAGCGCCCAGCAATGTTTTAGCGGCTCGGGAAATTCTCATAGTCGCTCCAGATAAGATCTATAACCGCACACGCGCAGCACCACATCAAAGTGATAAAAAAAATCACGCGATAATGGGTGGGCGTCAGGCGAAGAGCGCTTTATCTCCATGTGACCCGGCACCTAGCCTGGTTGAGCTGCGCGGGAATGCGTTGGCACACAACGAAGACAGTCTGTGTAGGTCATCAAGGCCCTTCGCCCAAAGCTCCAGTTGCCATATACGTCAACTCTTCCTCGGTAAGCGGAGTCCCGCCCAATATCGCGTTGGCACGATCGAAGTCCTCGTCGCGCACCCACACCTCGAATCCTAGGGGAGGAGCATCCACCACGTCCGCCGGGATTAGCTCGTCCGCCAGTATCTCCGCGAGGCGATTTGCGATCCTTGCGTCGTATATTTTCGCGACTGACCGCAACACTGGGTTCTGCCCCGACGCGAACCGATTGTTGGTCACAGAATAGCCAGCACGACCGCACATCCACGAGTCGACGCCAGCAGATAGAAATCGACCAACCGCAGATATCCGACCATGAGCCAGTCTAGCGCCGCGTTGCCTTCCCGTTCCCACACTTCAGGATAGATCTTCTCTTCGGTCATAGCGCGCACGTCATATCTGCCGCGGAGAACTTCCGTAGATGTCTCGGACAATTTTGTTGCGACCTCCTTAACCTGCTCCACGGTCAACGTGCGCGCAGGTCCATAGCCCAAATCCTCCCCAATGTCATTTGCCCCAAAAATGACGATCCCTAACGGGTTGGAGACAGGCCACGGCTCACCGGTGAGTAAGAACTGTATACCATGCCATTCCTTATCCATTGCGAGGTGACTCTCCGGCCGCCGGCGCAGAAGAAGCGGAGCTACTTGCGAGGGGTCCCGGGACAGTCGATCGAGTTCCTCCGAGGTGACCATAACTAAAGACAGGCGCATACCCATCGGTGTGATTTAACGATGTGGTTGCGCGATACGGGGGTGCGCGGAACGAAGCTGGTTTATCTCCATCATCGACTCCCTCGTTGGCCCATTGAAGACGCGACCCCGCGATCGTTCGAACCGATTGTTATTATTCATGCGAATAGCCCGGATGAGAAAAAGTAAGTCAGAGTGCCCGCGAACGCCACCCCAATCAGAAATAGCGCCCAACGAAGACGCAACCACGGAATTCGGAAGGTGGATAGCTGCGCCAAGATATCAACAATATAGGCCGCACAGTAGGCAACGTTGGCTAGGACCGCCAGCACAAACAAGAAGAGCGCAAGATCGATACTGAAGTGAGCGCGAGATATTGGCAACTTTGCCGTGAAGAGAACGGCTACCTCCAGGAGGAGAAGCGCGTTGAATACGAGCCGACGCGGCTCCCAGTACCGAATCGCCTGAGACAGAGCCTCGCGTGCGGTTACGTCTGACATGGATCCTAACGATCAGGTTGAGCGACGCGAAGCACGTTGTTAGTCAACAAAGCTGATTTGTCCACATCATCGACTCCCTCCTTGGCGCACCGAAGCCAGACCCCGCGTTCGCTCGAACCGATTGTTGGATGTCAGCCGCCCAATCACCCAAACCAGCCCGGGCAGGATGCCTAGCAACTTCACAGCGTCGAATATGGTGACGACCTTCATGCGAGTACTAAAGGTCTGAAAATACGCCAGTACGGACGGCAGCGGATCGAAGCTATACAGCGCAACAGTTAGCGTCAACGCCAGCAAGACGCCAGCGCGTCCGTATAAGCGTGCGATGAGATAGGAAAAAGGGAGCGCCACGATCAGAACGGCCATTGTGTGGCAAGTGACAATCCACAGAATCACAGACGTTATGTGTGATTTGAATACGGAACTCCACCAAAGCGGTGTCGCTCGCGCGAGTGCCACGCCAATGGTGATAATCAAAGCTTTCGCGTACAGCCAGGCGAGGCCAAGAGCTACTACGCCAAGAAAAATGCGGTGTCGCATGTGGTGACCTCTAACGATGAGGTTGAGCGACGCGGATTGCGCCGATGCAAAGCGAAGGCAGTTCATCCAGATCATCCAATCCCTCTTAGAGCCTTGCGCGACTGTGCGATTAGAACGCCAACACGATGTACCACGCAAGTAATCCGCATACAGGCAGCGCAACTGTCAATGCCAGCGGACCTTTCAGCGGCACACAAAAAGCACGCGAGTAAGGCGCGCCGACGCCCCTGGCTGTGCGTATCGCGAGAACAATGGCTGTCATCCAAAGGCCGACCAGCACACCAAACGCCAGATCGGCGCGTGCATACCAAAGATAGATGGCGCCGCCGTCACCGCTCCCACCACTCTCGGGAAGAAAGGAGTCGCCCACGTGAGTCGAATAGAAAAAACCGGATAACGCGATGACCTGAAGTATCGCGATTGCGGAAAGTGTTCGCGGCGACGTCACTTCGGCTCTAACGATGAGGTTGAGCGACGCGGGCGCGTTGTCGCAAAGCGAAGCTGATTTATGATAGTCATCGACCCTTTCCTTGGCTCACCGGCGTTGCACCCCGTGATCGCTCGAACCGAATATAAGGGAGTTCCCCGTCCCTGAAGCGGCGTGGGCCGCACGGCATCAAAGTGCCAAGATTGAGTTTGCGGATCAATCTAAACCAGAGAAGGGGAACTCATGAATCAGATTACTACTGTCGGTGTGGACCTGGCAAAGGAAGTGATTGTGGTGTGTAGCGGGGATGCCGAGGGGCGCACCGCCTACTTCAAGCAATTCAGTTTCGCCGGCTTCGCGGAGTGGGCGGTAAAGCTCGCGCCTTGTACCTTTGGGATGGAGGCGTGCAGCTCGGCGCATCACTGGGCGCGGTTTCTGAGTGAGCACGGGCATACCGTAAAGCTCATGGCCGCTGAATTCGTCGCTCCCTTTCGCAAGAGCCAGGGAGCGAAGAACGATCGTAACGACGCGCAGGCCATCTTGACCGCGGTCCGGCAACCGGACATGCGCTTTGTCACCGTGAAATCCGCTGATCAACAGGCGATGCTCGCCTGGCACCGAGCGCGAGCCGGCTTCGGCGAGGAGCGCACGGCGCTGTTGAACCGCACCCGCGGCTTGCTCGCCGAGTTTGGTGTTTGGCTCGGTCGCTCCTCGACGGCGCTGATCCGCCATCTGCCACAACTGGCACAGGATGAGCGGCTGCCGGCGCGTTTTCGGCCGATCCTCACCCACGCGCTCGATCACTTGCGGGACATCGAGAAGCGCATTGCCGATTGCGATACCGAAATTCACAACCACGTCCGTCACAGCGAGCAGGCGCAGCGCATCCAGGCGCTCGCCGGCGTCGGGCCGCTGACCGCCAGCGCGCTGATCGCCACCGTGTCGAATCCTTGCGACTTCAAGAACGGCCGCCAGATGGCGGCCTGGACCGGTCTCGTACCGCGACAAAAAAGCTCGGGCGGTAAACAGCGTCTCGGCGTGATCACTAAACGGGGTGACAGCTACCTGCGTGGGCTGCTGACCCAAGGCGCCCGTTCAACGTTGCAGGTCGCCCTGAAGCGCGAACCGCTCAAACGCTCTCGGCTCGAGCAGTGGATCATTGATCTGCACGGCCGGGTCGGATACCACAAGACCCTCGTTGCAATTGCGAATAAACACGTGCGAATCATCTGGGCCATCTTGGCTACCGGTGAGTCCTACGATCCGAATGCATGGCGGCGGCACACACCGACGCGCAGCGCCTTGAGCGCTTGAGCCCCCCACCCATGCAACCGAGTCGAACCCCGCCCTGAAGATGCGAAGTAAGATCGACAACGAGGTCAGACCGAGTACGGTGAAAACCTGGCTAACAAATTGGCGCCACGTTCCATCGCAGCCGAATGATCATTGGCTGCGTGTCGTCGCCGAAAACCGAATGAGGACACCGTACGCGACTAATATCTTGGCCCGGATCGACGCTGTGTTCGATCCAACAAGGCCGCGTAGAGAGATGCAGTCTTATCCTCGAACTCGATCTTTATGTTCGCTCTTTGCGTTGAGCCGCGGGCCGCCGGAAATAAATCCGGTGGCACTCACGCCTCACCTCTTGACAGGGGAACTCCGTAGAGATTGTTAGGCCCTTGGGACATCCGGTGAAAATTGACGAACCTTGCGGGGGCCTTGCAGAAACGAGTACTGCGCAATGACGCGCGACGTTGGCACTCCAGAATTCTGCGCTAACTCTATCATTGATTCCGCGACTGCAATGTCGGCTTGCACCTTAAGTAAAGGGAGCATTTGGCCAAGCAATATCAGAGCGTGTTGCCAGGGTATGGAAGTGTGCGTCCCAACCAGCCTATCAATTACAACTGGATCCTCATATCCCTTCGCCTGCCGGTAGCCAGGCGACGTCTCGACAGTAATGACGCCAAAGAAGAGCCAATACTCAACGCTGTCGGTACCCACAAAGAAGGCGCCAAGCGAGCCGCCGTCCCGGATGACCTCAGCGCCAAGCACAGTGCCGATGGTGGGCAACATGCTGGGCCTAACGATGAAGTTGAGCGACGCGGGGTTGCGCCACCATCCAACAGAGTTGATTTATCCCGATCATCGACCCTCTCCTTTGCTCACCGAATACGCCGCCCCGCGATCGCTCGAACCGTTAGTT
>Ga0116227_10014609_pt1 | contig 11906 bp, 7 predicted proteins | sample S1TSphgellanicum_FD_89693 | JGI IMG/M metagenome (GOLD analysis project Ga0116227, IMG submission 89693) | Host-associated microbial communities from peat moss isolated from Minnesota, USA - S1T2_Fb - Sphagnum magellanicum MG | ecosystem: Host-associated > Plants > Peat moss > Unclassified... | reverse complement strand
CGTATGTCTGTTTCTCGATCTCGACGGGGCGTACCGACTATCCGCGGGATGTTACCACTGACCTTATGAGTGATGCTTAAATGGTATTCATTATCACGTCGCGTCCATCCGGATCCTTTTATAGGTGAACCGCAAATGTGTTTAAAGAAGATGGGTTTGGCGATCGCCTTCATCTTGGTGGTATTGATCCAGTCAGCTTGTCGCGACGACGCCAATGCGGCAACCGGCATTCGGGCTTTGGACGAGGCAGCCATTACGGTTAAACAACCTAGTCAGATGTTTTTGGTTACGATTGTAAGGACCGGTAACAGGTTGGTCGCTGCCGGCGATCACGGTGCGATCATTTATTCCGATGATAATGGTTTTACGTGGAGGCAAGCGCATGTACCGGTAAGTGTTGAAATTACGGCGCTTGGATTTGCCACAGCGAGTGAAGGCTGGGCGGTTGGACATTACGGGATTATTCTCCATACCGACGATGGCGGCCAAACCTGGCAGGAACAGCTCAACGGCCTCGAGGCGGCTCGTTTAACCCTTGATGCCGCAAAGGCGGCGGTGGCAAGCAAAGGATCAGCGGCTGGTGTTCCTCATGCGATTCTCCGGGCGAGCCATTTTATATCTGACGGACCGGACAAGCCATTTTTAACGGTTTTGGTTTTGAGCCCGCGGGAAGCGATGGCGTTCGGTGCGTATCGTATGGTGATGAAGACGACCGATGGTGGCCGCACATGGAGCGACTGGAGTCTGCATATTGATGACGCCCTGAGTCACAACCTCTATGATGCCGAAAAAATTGGCAACGATATCTACATCTCGGCAGAGACCGGCTTGGTTTTCGATTCAAGTGATGGCGGTAATTTCTTCCGGTGCCTATCGCAGCCAGGGGCAGGCACGTTGTTCGGGCTGGTTGATAACGGCGCTAACGGCGTTGTTGTATTTGGTGTGGCTGGAGAGGCATATCTTAGCGAGGACAAAGGCTTAACCTGGCAGCCCATCCTACTGCGGACAACTGCCGACCTTACCTCCGGTCACATACTGCGCGATCGTACGGTCGTCATAGCTGCACAGGACGGAACACTCTATATAAGCCATGACCAAGCACATAGCTTCAATCCGCTTCCGGATGTTCAACCTATGGCTATCAGTGATTTTGTGGAAGCTGCTGACGGTGATGTCATAGTTGTTGGTAGTTCGGGAATCATACGGATTAAGGCAGAAGATTTTGAATAAAATGCAAATCGACTTAGACCGTCCCTTGAATCGGAAGCCCGAAATTGTATCTGAGGTCACCGAGTTTGATTACCAATCAGGTTCATTGCTAGAACGGTTATTTTTCAATCATCGTCCGGTGATTCTTTTGCTTTGCGCAATAGCCACGTTGTTTTTCGGGTTTGAAGCAACAAAGGTACAATTAAACGCAAATTTTGAAAGTATGATCCCAGCGCATGATTCACTGGTGATCAATTATTTCAAGCACTACAATGATCTTCAATCACAAGAAAACGCAATTCGAATTGCGGTTAGCGTAAACCATGGCACAATTATTGACGCTCACTACCTCCAGGTTCTCCAAAAGATCAGCGACGAGGTTTATCTCTTACCGGGCGTCAATCGGCCCTATATGACGTCACTTTGGACCTCCACAACGCGCTGGGTAGCCGTAACGCCGGACGGACTGAATTCCGGCCCCGTGATCGGTGATCAGTACGACGGAAGTCCCGAACAGCTTCAGGTCGTTAAGAAAAATATCGAAGAAACGGGACAAATTGGGGAATTGGTGAGTCCCGATTTCACATCAAGCATGATTTATGTCCCGCTGATGGAAAATGACAATATTACAGGGAAACCATTGAACTATGGTGCCTTAGCGCGACGCTTGGATGTCCTACGGACACAATACGATTCTCAAGGGGTCACGCTCCATATTGTTGGCTTCGCCATGATCGTGGGAGGGATGATAGATGGACTTATAAAGATACTATCGTTTTTTGCGCTTTCCATTGTCATTGCTGCAGGAGTATTGTTTTGGTATACGCGTTGCTTGCGTAGCACAATTCTTGTCGTGACGGCGTCCTTGGTTGCGGTTGTGTGGCAAATTGGTTTGCTTCCGATAATAGGATTTAATCTTACACCATATTCTATTCTTGTGCCCTTCCTCGTGTTTGCCATCGGCATGAGCCACGGCGCACAGAAAATGAATGGTGTTATGCAGGATATAGGGCGTGGTATTCACCCGCTTTTGGCCGCACGTTACACCTTTCGCCGGCTTTTCCTGGCGGGGTTTACGGCTCTCATTTGCGATATTGTCAGTTTCTCAGTATTGATGACGATAAATATTCGGGCGATCCGTGAGTTGGCGCTTATCGCAAGCATCGGTGTTGCCATTCTAATCTTCACGAATCTTATCATGCTACCGATACTTTTGAGCTATATCGGGGTTAGCCGAAAAGCTGCGATCCGTAGCCTACGAAACGAAGCTGGTGCAGGACGAGAGCGGGTAGCGCATCCGTTGTGGAATTTCCTCGATCTGTTTACGCAGCGCAAATATGCTACGTTGGCGATTGGGACTGCTTTTATTGTAGGCTGTGTGGGATGGTATGTTGGGCGGGGTATCCAGGTCGGCGATCTTTATAAAGGCGCCCCGGAGTTGCGACAAAATTCTCAGTACAATAAAGATAATGCGTATATCTTGAATCACTATTCCATCGGTAATGACACATTTATCGTTTTCGTCGATACGCCGCCGAACGAGTGCTACGATATCAATACGATACTGATGTTGGATAATTTGGATTGGACATTGAATCAGTTGGAGGGTGTAGAGGGAACCACGTCTTTGGCGTCATTTGCTGAAAATGCAACGATGTTGCTGACGGAGAATTCTCCGAAATGGCATACGAATCTAGACAGCCAGAACGCTGTCCAGGATTACGCGAACACCGTGCCTGTCTCGTTAGCGAATTACGCCTGTACGTTTGATCCAATTTACGTTTCCTTGAGCGATCATAAAGCAGCAACACTGAATGCGGTGGTCGATACAGTAAATAAATTCGCTGCGGAGGCCGTCAATCATGATCCAAACTATACCATCTCGTTAGCGGGTGGAAATGCAGGCATAGAAGCAGCAACGAATACGGTGGTAGCCCAAGCGAATAGAAGAATGCTTATCCTTGTTTACATCTCCGTTATTATTTGTTGTTTCGTAACATTCCGATCCTGGCGTGCGGTGGCATGCGCGGTGCTCCCGTTGATTTTGACGTCCATCGTTGCCGAAGCTCTGATGGTCTTATTAGGTATTGGGATTAAGGTTGGTACGTTACCGGTAATTGCCCTTGGCGTCGGTATTGGTGTTGATTACGCACTATATGTTTTGAGCATTGTTTTGAAGCAGCTGCGGGCAGGGGCAAGTTTATCGGAAGCCTATCATCATACATTGCTTTTTACTGGCAAGGTGGTTTTGGTCACAGGGGTTACTTTGGCGGCGGGCGTTTTTACCTGGGCTTTTGCACCAATTAAATTTCAGGCCGATATGGGGCTGCTGCTTGCATTCATGTTTCTCCTGAATATGCTGGGCGCCCTGATACTGCTGCCGTCTCTTGCATATTTTTTGGTTCCGCCAAGATTATTTGAAGTCCCCGTTTCCGTCAGAACTCGAGTGTTAACGGGATCTTCTGCACCGGAACGTTGAGTCGATAATTTGCGGCGGCTGTTGGTGCGGCATATTCATTTTGCTGATTTGAACGACATCTCAAATTCAATGGATCTGTCTGAGTTGCAAAAGCATTAGAAGGTGGAAATTTTATAAGATGACGGAAGCAACTGAGCATCAGAAAAGCATGCAGCAGCCGGGTCCCGTCGTGGATATAACAAGCGATTTAGCCAAAAGACTGACGCAGCTAACTTGGCATGATCTCCCCTCGGTCGTTGTTGAAAAGACAATCGACCACATCATGGACGGGCTTGGATGTGCTTGCATTGGCACGCTCTTACCCTGGATTGATAAGGTGCGTAGATACGCAGAATCAGCCGGCAAGCAAGGGAATTCAACCGTAATCGGTAGTGGAAAGCTGGTTCCTGAATGGGCGGCATTTGCGAATGCGACGGCAACGCACGGCTTTGAACTGGATGACTATCATAGCGGGGCGCTGGCTCATCCTGGTTGTGTCGTCGTTCCAAGTGCATTCGCTGTTGGCGAAGAGCTCGCCTCGTCGGGCAAGGATATTCTTCTCAGCTGTGCTCTGGGCATGGAGTCGATTGTTCGTATTGGCCTTGCCGTTTCACCATCGATGGTTGTTGAGCGGGGGTTTCACGAAACCTGCACACAGGGGGTGTTCGGTGCTGCCATTGTAACTGCCAAATTGATGTCGCAGAATTACGCTACGTTGATCTCCTCGCTGGGAATCGCTGGAAGCCATGCCTCAGGCACTCGGCAATATTCTCATTCCGGAGGCGAGGTGAAGCGCCTGCATGCGGGTCTGGGGGCCAGCGGGGGTATTCGGGGCGCGATGTTGGCGGCTTCCGGTTTGCAGGGGCCATCATCGATTCTGGAAGGCGCCTGCGGTTTCATGCGGGCTTTTGCCAATGCGTACGATGCGACGCGGGTGACTGAAGCTTTTGGAGATCGATGGGACTTTCTAGAGTGTGGAATTAAGCCGCATGCAAGTTGTGGCTTAATCCACGCGCCAACAGATGCGCTTTCTTACATACTGAAAGAACACGGTCTCAGTGCGGATGATGTTGCCGAGGTTTCAGTAGGGATCGACCGGTTGACGATGGAACATTGCGGCTCTCTACCTCTGGTGCCAGCAGATATGAATGGCGCCCAGTTTAATTTGCCTTACGCGCTAGGAATGGTGCTTGCAGGGCGGGGCAGCGGCTTTTCTCATTTCCGGAAACTACAGGAAAGCGGTTATGACGACCCCGGGATAGTTGCCGCAGCCCAGCGCGTAAAAATGTTTATCGATCCTGAAATGGATTCGGTATTTCCGGCCAAGTTGCTTGCACGAGTCCGTGTTCGCCGGCGTGATGGGAAATGGATCGAGCGGGTATCGGCTTCCAAGGGTTCGAAGGAGCTGCCGCTTGGCAGATATCAGGTTCGTGCAAAATTTTTAGATTTATTGAGCGAGACATGTTGGGCTAGCACTTCCAACGCGATTGCTGACGCCATAGAGAACTTATCGAGCGGCGGAGATGCCGTAACTATAATGAAATATCTGGGAGGTTGAGCGTAATGTCAGGCTTAAACGCAAACATTATTGACGGTATAAAGATTTGTGGATTAAACTACCGTCTGGAAGGTAGGTAAAACATGATTACCGAAAGAGCTAAATTCTTCAAAGAAAACGGGTGGTTGCAGGTTGATGATGTGCTCACCGAGGCGGAAACGAATGAAGCAAAGGCTGAGCTTTTAAAGCTCGCAGCTTTAGGACAGCAGGGTACGAAGGATGCGCATGTCGCGGCGCTTGCCACCGATGAATACCAGCGTTTGGCAAAGGTGGTGAATGAGCCGTCCCGGATTAGTCCTTATTTTAGAAAGCTCGTGACCTCGCCAAAAATCGGCGCTCTGATGCGTGAGATTATCGGTGCGGACGAAGTTCGTCTTTTTCGTGATCTGGGACTAATTAAATTGCCCGTTGATGACAATGGCATTGCCACCGGCGTCCACCAAGACCAGGTATTCTATCCGCTGGATCGCGTTGGTGTTGCTTCATTATGGATTGCCCTCGTCGATTTGCCAAATAATTCGGGTACAATGCGGTTCATTGCGGGGTCTAACAAATGGGGGCCGGTTGGACGGTATGTGTTGCCTGGGCAAGATTGGATTGCCGCGCATCCGGAGGATGCGGATCGGATGACTGCGCCGCCCGCATTGAAGGCGGGCAGTGCGACCATCCATGAAGGTTTTACATTGCATGGATCTGACCCGAATTCCTGGGATCAACCGCGTGTTGCTTATACAATCGCTTATTTTCGCGGTGACGCGCTGTTCAATGGTATGCCGTCACGTTGGACCGACGGTTTGGGCTTAAAGGTGGATCAGCCGCTCGACCACCCGTTTTTCCCGGTTGCCGGTTGAGCCGGCGCGGTAAAATGCGTGCTGTCGATTGACTTGACTGGAGGAGCGTAAAGTGGCCGTGTCAACAGAGAAACGCGTAACGCAAGAGCTCGTGAATTTTGCCTTCGATCAAAAATATCAGACATTGCCGGATGATGTCGTTGAGATAGGGCGTAACCTCATTATCGACAGCATTGGCTGCGCGTTGGCGGGCCATGGCGTTACGAAGGGTGCAGTTGCGGTTGCCCAAGCGGAAGATTTTGGAAGCGGCACGGATGCCACGATCGTAGGCGGGCCCACTGCCAGCCTGTTTGCGGCTGCCTTCGCAAACGGCGAATTGATGAATGCCATTGACATGGATGCGGTGCTGATTCCCGGGCACATAACACCCTATGTCGTTCCGCCGGTTTTAGCGGCAGCAGAAAAAGCTAAGGTGAACGGCCGGGATCTCATCCGTGGCATTGTTCTGGCCCATGAAATTTCGGCGCGCGTTGGCGGTGCTTATGCAGGGCTACGGACAAACGTCGTGGAAAACGGTAATGTGAGGGCGGTACTCTCACCGGCCACCGGTTATGGCACGACGATACTCGGTGGCGCGACCGGGGCTGGCTTGATGCTTGGATTGACGCGTGAACAGTTGGAAAATTGTTTTGGGATTGCGGGCTACATGACCCCGGTTCCCGCGCTCGGAAAATACCTGCGTCTCAGCAATAGTCCCACGGTTAAATATACCAGTGCCGGATGGGTAGCGCTTGGCAGCGTGATGTCTGCCCGCCTCGCCGCATCAGGTTATACCGGTGATCGCGAGGTTCTCGATGGCGATTACGGGCTGTGGCGAATGAGTGCCTCGCCCAGCTGCGATTGGGAATTCATTGTCAATGAACTAGGGTCACTTTGGCAAATAAGAAATTCCGAGATCAAACCATATCCGAGCTTCAGGATGGGGCATCCGGGTATTGAAGCCTATTTGCAATTACTGGAAGACGAAAAAATTCCGCTTGAGCGCATTGACCGCATTCATGTTGAGACAGATCCGGTTGCGACATCCCCTATCTATCTGAACCGGGACATCAAATCCCACAGCGATGCCTATATTTCCTGGTCTCATGTATTGGGCGTTGCCCCCTATTATCAGCCAGGTCCAGGCTGGCAGAGCCGGGAAGCGTTGACCGATCCACGCGTAAAAGCACTCTCCGATAAGGTTTTTGTTGAGGGGAATTTCCGGCAGACCGCTGGCCAGGATGGCGCCTCCAGCACGCTCGTTATTTTCCCGGTATCCATTGCCATTGAAGCTTCCGGCAAGCGGTATGAGGCCAAGCTTATGCCTTATCCAAAGGGGCACCCTAAGCGGCCGCTGACGAGCCAGGAGTTTGATGATAAATTTCTACATAATGCGAGCTGGAAATTATCTGACGAGCATGCGGCAATATTACTGGAGCAGCTGAAGAACCTGGCGAATTTGGATGATCTATCGGCATTGTTTTCAAAGCTGCGTAGCTAACCATGCCGTTCCCTAATAGAAACAACTGGCGGTTCCGAGGTGATAGGGAACTCGTCGGTTGCGATTTCATACCGCGGAGCCGAACGATCGGTGCGTTGCTGGAAGAACTCGCCGAACTGGATCCGGGTGCCGAGGCGGTTATCGGTGGGCGAACGCGCTTAACCTATGGCGAGTTCCGGCGCCAGGTGGATGTGGTGGCATTAGGGCTTCTTTCCCGCGGTTCAGGGAAGGGCGATCATATTGCGCTTATGATGGGAAATACGCCGGAATGGCTTATTCTCTGGTGGGCGATTAATCGCATTGGGGCGGTTGCGGTAGGGGTCAGCACATGGTCGTCTCCGGCGGAGCTCAATTATATTTTACGCCATTCGGACGCGCGAATTTTATTTTACCAGCCGTCCATCGGCGCACGTAATCTTGGCGATATTGTTGATACTTGCCTCGCCGATGCGGGCTGGCGTCCAACCCAAAATTTTGCGCCAAAAATCCCTGCGTTGCGTGAGGTAATCCGGATTACGCCAGATACGGCCATTGCATCCGTGCTAGCCGATAGCGCCGTTTATCATACGCCGGTACCCGTTGAAATGCTCGAAGCTCTGGGCCGCGAAATCCGGCCGGCGGACACCGCGCTTATACTGTATACTTCGGGCAGCACATCTACACCTAAAGGCGTTCAGCTTATCCACCGCATCCTCATCGAGAATGGGTTTGATATCGGTGAAGGCGAAAAGATCAAAAAAGGCGATAAATTCTGGCTATCACTGCCGTTGTTCTGGAGCGCGGGTAGCGCCAACACGGCCATGGCGACGTTAACGCATAATGCTACCGTTGTCTTGCAAGAATATTTCGATCCGCCGGAAGCGGTGCGCTTGCTTCGCGAGGAGCGCTGCACACATTATTTTGCGTTTCCAAACGTCACTCAGGCCATCTTCAAGGAATTAGCCGATGCACCTCGCCTGCCAGCCGCACGGGTGGCGGTGTCAAGCGGCCAGCCCGAGATCTTGTCGATGCTGACCAGCATGGGGTTTTCTACACTGTTGCACCCTTATGGAACCACGGAGGATTATGGCTTTGCGACAATGACCGGCATTGACGAAACGACCGAATCGCTCACCTGGTCACAGGGGCGGCCGCTGCCTGGTATTGAACTCAAAATCTGCGATCCGGAAAGCGGCGCCGAACTTGATTCAGGGCAACCTGGCGAGATTTGCATGCGCGGTAATATAACGATCGGCTATTACAAGGATGAAGATAAGAACCGCGCGGTTTTTGACGATGACGGCTACTTTCATACCGGCGATATCGCAATTCAGCATGCCGACGGGCGATTGCAGTTTCTGGGACGGCAGGCGGAGATGATCAAGACCTCCGGCTTCAATGTCTCACCGGCCGAGGTCGAGGTTGTCCTGCTCGAATTCTCCGGCGTCACCGAGGCTTATGTCGTGGGCGTCACGGATGAACGCCGCGGGCAGGCAGTGATCGCATGTATACGTTCCGCTGGGGTTTCGCTTTCGTTGGAAGAGCTGCGGCGCCACTGCGTGGCGAATTTATCTTCATATAAAGTGCCGCGTGCGTTTTTGATCATGAAACAGTTCCCGATGACAGCGACGGGAAAAATCTCAAAGGTTGCGTTGAAGGAATTTGCTGAGACCCAAGTTAAATTGGCGGCGGGCCAATGACTCCGGACGACATCATTCTTTGGCAGCCGCCGGCGCATGTCTGGCAGACATCTCGTATCGGCAACTTCGCGGCGTGGCTGGAACGGCGCGGCGGTCCGAAATTCGAAGATTACGAGACGCTATGGCGCTGGTCGATTTCGGATATTGGCGGTTTCTGGCAAGCGCTCTGGGACTATATGAAGGTTGAAACAGCCTCTCCCATACAAGAGGTTGTGCAGTGGAGCGAGGTTGGAGACGCAAAATGGTTCAGTGGCGTTGCCATAAACTATGCACAGCATGTTCTGAGGGAAGTGTGTACGGACGAGGCGATAGCCGGAATTTCACAAACCCGCGCGCGTATAACGTGGACGGGCCAGGAGCTTAAAAATCAGGTGGCACGTTGCCGTACCGGGCTAGTTCGGCTCGGCGTGGGCAAGGGTGACCGCGTAGCCGCCTATCTGCCGAATATTCCGGAGGCTATTGCGGCCTTTCTCGCGACGGCGAGCCTTGGAGCGATCTGGACCTCTTGCCCGCCGGAATTCGGCATCCGCAGCGTGCTGGATCGTTTTGTCCAGGTTGAGCCGAAAGTTCTGCTGACCGTGGATGGTTACAGCTATGGCGACCGTCCGATCGAGATGTTGGAGCGTGTTACCGAGATCCAAAGCGAGATTCCAAGTTTAAGGCAGACGGTTCTGCTGCCATATCTTCGCGACGATGTGCCGGAGGATTGGACCGGCGAAACCTGGCAGGACTTCACGGCCGAGGCGACGCCGATACTGTTTGAGCTGGTACCGTTCGACCATCCACTTTATATCCTGTACTCCTCCGGCACCACGGGTTTGCCAAAGGCGATTGTGCATGGCCATGGCGGCATACTGCTCGAACATTTCAAGAATTTGGGACTGCATCTGGATGTTGGAGCCGGTGACCGATTTTTCTGGTTTTCAACAACCGGATGGATGATGTGGAATTTGCTGGTCTCCGGCCTTATCATGAAGGCGACCATCGTTACGTTCGACGGTAACCCGGCCTGGCCGGATGCACAGTTTTTATGGCGCCTGGCCGCACAGGAACGCCTGACGTTTTTTGGGGTTAGTGCGTCATATCTTGCCTCCTGTCAGCGCGATGGCGTTGATCCCCGCGCGGCCGGTGATTTTGCATCATTGCGCTCCATCGGTTCGACAGGATCGCCTTTGCCGGCAGAAACGGCAAGGTGGGTTTATCAAATGCTGCCGTCTCGTATACAACTCGGTTCAGGCTCCGGCGGCACCGATATATGCAGCGGCTTTGTCGGCGGCGTGCCGTTGCAGCCGGTCTACGCGGATGCGATGTCTTGCCGCTATCTCGGGGCAAGTGTCGAAGCCTTCGACCAAACGGGCAGGTCGGTGGTTGATACGCTCGGTGAGCTTGTCATCACGCGGCCGATGCCATCCATGCCGGTGCGGTTTTGGAACGACCCGGACGGCGCACGTTATCAGGCGGCATATTTCAATACCTATCCCGGCGTCTGGCGCCATGGCGACTGGATCACAATCCACAGCAACGGTAGCTGCACCATACATGGGCGGTCCGATGCGACTTTGAACCGGGGTGGCGTTCGGCTGGGTACAGCGGAATTTTATGGCGTGGTTGAAGCGCTTCCGGAAATTGTCGATAGCCTCGTTGTCCACATCGAAAGTACCTCGGGCGGTCTGGGCGAGCTCATCCTGTTTGTTGCAACCAGGGAGCCAAGCAGTGCGAGCCAGACTCTCCGCGACTTGATCGTACGGAAGATTCGAAAGCAACTCTCGCCACGCCATGTGCCAGATAGCATTTATTTCGTCGCTTCTGTCCCGCGAACGCTCTCCGGTAAAAAGCTCGAAGTTCCAGTGAAGAAAATCATTCTGGGAGCGACGCCGGATAGTGTTATTAGCCGTGGAACGGTCTCCGATCCGCGTGCCATCGAAGACCTGCTCGCTATTTTGCAGGAAAGGCAAACTGTAAATGCGCGATTGCGCAAGTTGCCAGAGGGGACGGGGGCATGACACTCGCGGATCGATTGGGCGCGTACTGCGCAAATCTCAGCTTTGAGGCGCTACCTTGCGACGTTATTGCCGCCGCGAAAGTGAAAATTCTCGATTGCCTCTGTTGTGCCTTCGCCGCGCTAGAGAGTGAGACGACGAAGGTGCTCTTTCGGTCTGGCGCAGATTATTCGCCGGTCGGGCCTGTCTCCGTATGGGGGTTCGGCCAGCGAGCCTCCGCACTGGACGCAGCTTTTATAAACGCGACACAAGCGCATGCGCTGCTCCATGACGACACGGATCTGGAGTCTGGCCATGTTGCATGCATGGTCGTGCCTGCGTTGCTTGCCGCGGCGCAAGTGGGCCATGCCTCGCATCCGGCGGATGGCCGCGACATGATCGCCGCCGTGGTTGCCGGCTATGAGGTCATGTGGCGTGGTTCCGGGCGGGGTGCAGTTGTCAAAGGAGCGTTGGAGCGTTCCTTTCGCGGGTTTGTCGTCAACGGCGCGCTTGCCGCCGCCGTTGCCGCCGCACGCACGCTGCGGCTAGACGCGGCTTCTCATGCCGGTGCCATCTCCTGCGCCGCAAACGCGGTTTCGGGCCTGCTGGAGCCTGTGGGGGCTGCCTCCATCGAGCGCGCCATCATGGCGGGTAATAACAGCCGGACCGGATTGCACGCGGCCTTTCTGGCT
>Ga0116227_10014607_pt1 | contig 11906 bp, 8 predicted proteins | sample S1TSphgellanicum_FD_89693 | JGI IMG/M metagenome (GOLD analysis project Ga0116227, IMG submission 89693) | Host-associated microbial communities from peat moss isolated from Minnesota, USA - S1T2_Fb - Sphagnum magellanicum MG | ecosystem: Host-associated > Plants > Peat moss > Unclassified... | reverse complement strand
GGTAGCTATGTGTGAAATCAAGTCCAAGAAAAACGACCAAGAACAAAAGGAAAAGAAAAAAGTACAGTGGTCAGCAGCAAAAAGAAATCGACTGTGATGAGCCCCATCCGACGCCGAATGAAAAAACGCAACCCATCCAGTGGACAGAACGGCCAACTGGTGCATTGGTGGCTGTTAATTCACTCTGGCCGATTTTACATACCTCTAAAGTGGTGGCCAGTTGGGCCCCATTGTCACCTCCTATTTGCTCCCTTGTCCTTTAAAGCATGTTATCCATAAAGTCTTCAAATTGGGAAATCTCAGGATGAGATCCTTAAATTCGCACATCAACTTTCTTTTGTTTTCACCTACAAGCTACCACCTCTAGCGTATGTTATGTGCACTAAGTATATGGCCTAGGGCGAGGGGGCTATTGGCTATGGTTATTGGCAACTGGTTATGGCTATTGCTTTTGACTATGGTTATTGCTTATGACCATTTGTTATTGGTTGTTGCCTGTGGCATATGGCTATTTCTATTGTATATTGGCCATTGGTTATTATAAGGTTTAATTTGTAGGGTTTAGGTTTGGGTCTTTAAAGATTTTGTATTTTTGGGTTTAGGTGTTGGGCTTTCAATGGTTAAGTATAAGGGGTTTTAAGGTTCAATTTTTAGGGTCTAAGTTTGGGCTTTTTAGGCCTTGAATTATAGGGTTTTTTTTCTTGCGTTTTGTAGTTTAGTTTTGAGGTTTAAGAGTTAGGGTTTACAACTTGATTTCTTAGGGTTTAATTTTTAGGTTGATGTTTGGGTCTTTTAAAGGTTAATTTTTGAGTTTAATGAAGGTAGTTCTAAGGTTAAGGTTAAAGTGATGATATGTACTTGTGTAAAATATTGGAGTTAAAACATCAAGATTTAAAACTAAGACTAAAAAACATGACTATCGAGTCCAATTAATGATAAAAACATTATTAAAAATGTTGATTTAGGGGTTTTTTTTGTGTATGTAAAATGATGAAATTAAAGATTAGCTCAGAGGGGTTGGTTTAGGGTGTAAACTTGGACAACCAATGTGGATTATATAAAGAGAAGGTTTTTCTAATTTTTTTGGTTTTGTTTTCATTTCAAGCCTTGAAAGATGTTTTTTTCAAGCTTTTCAAATGGACTTTATTCAAGTAACTATGATTTCACCTCATTTTCAAATGATGATGACATTTTGAAAAATATCAATCAAAATGATCTTGTTATTTTTCAAATGATGGCATCGATGGTTTCTAACTCCAATGACTTGTTTACTTCACATGAGATGAAGGAAGGGGGTGGGGCAATATATGGACCCAATTGTTAGTGTTAAAGGTGTCTTTGTTACAATGTGAATCACACTAACATTATTCAAGAATTTGATGAACTTTACATTTTAAAAGTTTGATGAATTGGCTTTTCAAATGATTCTTATCATTAAAGCCAATGCTAGATTCATAAGTGAATCTTCTTTTTCATATTTATTTTCAATTTTAAGATAGGTTTGATTTTTGAGTTAAAGGTTAAAGTTAGAGATTAGGATATGATTTTAAAGGTTAGGGTGAGGCTTGAAAGGAAAGATTTTTGTGTTTTAGTGTTAAGGATTAATGTTTAAGGTTTCTATTGTAGGTTTTTTAAGTTTATGATTCAAGTTAGGGTTTTCATGTTTCCAATTTAGGGATTTAGGTCTGATTTTTAGGGTTTAGGATTTAGGTTTGGGTTCTCATGTTTACAATTTAAGGTTTTAGTTTGGAATTATAGGTTTTTAGGTTTGATTTTTAGGGTTTAGATATAAAGTTTATTATTTAGGGATGATGAATAGGTTTTTGATTTTTAGATTTGATTTTTAGGGTTTAATGTTTAAAGGTTTAACGTTATGGTTTTCAAGTTTAATTTTTAGGGTTTATTGTTTAAGGGATAAGGTCAAGGTTTTTACATCTGATTTTTTGAATTTAAAAAAAAGGTTTATTATTTAAGGATTAAGGTTAGGGTTTTAAGTTTGAGTTTTAAGGTTTTAGTCTAATGTTTGGGGCTTGGGGATAGAGTTTATGGTTAGGGTTTTCAGGTTTCATCTTGTTTTCCATCATAGTAGGTGAAGTTTGAATTATATCAAACAAGTTATCAAAATTAATGCCCAAACATCTTCTCAACATCATTATTTACATGAAACATGGCGAAATCACTAGATGTATGATGCTTTCATGTGGAATTAGTCCAAAAAAAAATTGTGATGATGCATTGTTCATTGCATCAAACATCAACCACACGAATACAAATGAAATTTGATGGCCCACATTGAAGGATGGGGTTGCCTCAAGTACACATTTGCAAAGAATTGCCTCAGTGTATTAGATTCATTGATGGCACCTTGATCAAGATTCACAATCCTTATTGGAATGAGGCCTACCATACATGGTTTAAAGGATGGAAGAAGATTTATGCAATGAATAAAATTATCATTCTAAACCACCATGGATTGTTCATCTACATAGACATTGGTTCCCCAATTCTTATTATGATGTGAATATCCTATGACATTCAAATGTGTACAAAGATTGACATTAATATTTCTCACATGGAGATGAATATTTTGAATACCTTTCCAAAGATTTGAGTTATGCATGTGAAAAAATGTTTATATGTGCATGAGAGGACAATACAAGTTTCTTTTAGATGCTAACCATGCTATGATGAGAACATATAACAAAATGCATTCAAGTTTCAAGGTGCAATTAAATTGGGGTATAGGTGGGTTCCATCCCACAAAACCAAACTATTCACATTTGTTCCAAATCAATGTTCGGCAATTTTCATTCCTTGGTTGAAAACCAATGTTAGTTTTCAATCGAGTTTTCAATGAGAACTGCCATGAAAACCTTCTTGATAGTTCTCATTGGAAATGAGAGCTGCCCAAGTTTTCACTAAGCATCAAACTTGAAAACCAAACCAATTTTCACATTTTAGAAAAGGTTTGGTTTTCATGGTAAAAATTTAAAAAATTAACTTGTAATAAATAAAAAAAAGTAAAAAGTAATTAATAGTAAAATAAAATATAATAAATAATAAATAATAGTAAATAATAAGTAGAAAGTAGGAAAATAAATTTAAAAATAAAACTTACTATTTATGGAGGTGGCCACCACATTAAGGTTAGGGGTTAGTGTTTAAGTTTGTTTGTAAGAAGGCTCCAAGCTCCCTCTAGGGCCCACTTTGCTCCTATGCAATTTTACACCTCCACATTTGCTCTCCTATACTTTAAACACTTTTGTTTTTTTGTTTTTTTTGTTAAAAGTCTTTTAAATCTTCTTAGTTGTTTTATGTTTTTTTTTTCCTAGTTTTTTGTTTTTGTTTTATAGGGTTTGTAATATCAATTTGTAGTTTGTAAATTGTGTTTTCTTCTTTGTGACATTTGGTTTGTTCCAGTGTGTGTTGTTGTTGTTCCTTAATGTGGCTACTCCCCACTTATTGCTCCAGGTCATTGTTCCCCGCTTGTTACTCCTTTGCATGGTTCCCCACTTGCTATTCCCTATGTGTGGTTACTCTTCAATTGTTCCTCCAAGTCGCTCCTCTTTCATGTGGCTCCCCACTTGTGCTCCACATAGTTGTTCCCCTGTGTGGTTGCTCCTCACTTGTTACTCCCTTGCATGGCTCCCCACTTATTACTGTGCTTGTTGCTACACCATGTCCTTACTCCCCGCTTGTTGCTCCCCCGGTGGTTGCTTTTCACTTGTAGCTTTTGCTTTTTTTTAGGCCCCTTATTGTTGCTACTCCTTGCTTGTTGCTAATCTCGTGGCTACTCCTCGCTTGCTTGTTGTTCCCTAAAGTACTTTGTAATACTTGAAGGATTCAAGAAGTAATGCCTAAAGTACTCTGTAATACTTGAAGGATTCAAGAAGTAATACCTAAAGTACTCTATAAAACTTGAAGGATTCAAGAAGTGTTAAAAGCACGGCTTGAAATAAGTCTAAAAGTATTCCTGAAGGCTGGTTTAGTATTTGGAGGAAGGCTTGTAGTATTTGTGAAGGCTTGAAGTATTGAAGAAAGTTTGAAGCATTCAGAGGAAGATAATTGTTTAGTACTTGGGAAAGCTTGAAGTATTCAAGAAATACTTAACCATTTAAGGTTGTAAGGGAGTGTAAACTCAATATAAAGAACCACTCATGCTTAAAGGCCTAGTCCTTACATAGTCCTTGGTGAAATTTTTTTTGGTTGCGTAGGACACGTGGTTTTAAATCATTAGCTAGGTTTGTACCCGCATTGACCAACATTTCAAAATCCGTTTAGGGTGACTTTGGCACAAAACGTGTATTTCATGGTCATTTCTTTCTTAGGGTGCGAACTAACGAGTATTATGAGCCTAGCCTCTAAGTTGTTGTCATCAAATGTTTGCGCACTTGCCTCTTACAACATTTATGTCTACTAAGAGTTTTTGTTTAGGTAGGTGCTTCTATGTGTTTTGTCTCTTTATTTGGCTATGCACGCACGATTAAGCAACCAAGTTGCTTCTAATGTAATTTCATTTGTGTTTTGTAAGTATTATCCAACACACCATCTTAAGTTGTTGTCTCTTTTCACTAATTGTTGTGGAGAGAAAATGGCAAAAGGTTGAGGTCAAAGGAGATATCCCAACTTGGGAAAAGGTAGATTACAAACTATAGACAAAATTTTTTTTTGCAATAGTTAAAAAGTTGAATAATAAAGGTTTGAGCCTTAAGACATAGATCACTAGTAAGCATGTGACTAATGCAAATATCATGGAGGTTTTTGGAGAGTTCAAAATTCTTAGGACCACAAATCCAACTTTAGATCCAACTACAAAGTTATACTCAAAATGTTATGGCCATAGTAATGTGAACAACAATGAATTCTATCTGTGGTTTGTCAAAGGTTACATTGTTCCAGAAAAAGGTTTAGATATTGATTGGGCTAAGGCAGCTGCTTCTACTACAAGAGGGAAGTTCAGGAAGGAGGAGATAGCAAAATGGAAATTGGTTCTTGGGGCTACATCAAGAAGTCACAACAGAAGTGGCATGAAGATCAAACTTTTCTTACAATGGGTGCAAGGCCAAAGGATTCAAAAGCATGAACTTCCTAGCTCAAAGACCTTTGTTGACATCATCTCCAAGTTTCTTCACATAATCACACCCATTGTAGTGGTTCGTGTTTAAGAGCTACATGATCTTCTAATTAAAGTCTTCAGCGAGTTGAAACGAAAAGTCGAACATTTGGCGTTGTAGAAGATGAAACATGAAGTAAAAGTGATTAAATCACGATTTTTTTTAACGAATTGATGAAAATTGCTTACACAAGCACAAGAGTGCATGAACAAGGATGAACAAAGATTTGAGATCTTCTACACCGACTCCATGCACTCAAAGATATGGTATTTCAATGTAACTTTAGAATCTTGTTTTACAATTAAGGTTCATTGTTCAAAATCATGCATCATCATGTTATTTATGCCTATAGGGTTCACACAAGAAGTGATTGTCTTCTAGGATCATTTAAGTCTACCTAGATTTTGCGGATTTTGTAAGTTGAGGGCACTGACAACATTAATGCTCCTTCAAAGGATGTTGATTTTCTTGAAGATGTGAAGGTGTTAATTAAAAAAATTCACACCTTGGAAAAAAGAATAAAGATATCTCGTATGTTGTTGGAAGACAAGCACTAGAGTGCCATGTAAGGTGAAAATGATTTACAAGGTGCATAATTAGATATGTGGAAATTGAATTCTGACATTGCATCTACAACAAAGGATCTTATAGAGCTTTAACAAGAAATGCAAGCTATTCACCAACAACTAGAGGAAATGCAACAAGGGGGAGGGTTATCTTTCTAACCTCAACCAGTTTTGCATCCATCTGCCCCAATTCTTGATGATGATGTTAGCAATTCATGTTAAATTTTTATGTAAGGATGTGGTTTTTGCAAGAAAAGGTTTACTTCATATGATGTGGCTATTGTGTCTTACAAACATACCTACCACCCTTTTTGCCTTGCTCAATTGTGTAAGAAAGATAATAAGTGTTGTGTATGCAAAGAGGTAATTCATCCTAAATGGTGGGCTTTTAGGGGATATGAAAACCAAATGATGAGATTATGGTTTTAGCTATGGAGCTTGGTGTGGGTTTTTTGTGTAACAACGTCAAGCTTACATTGAAAGAAGAATGTGCAACACAAAGAAAATCATGTAAATCCTTAAATTCTCTTTTCCATTACCAACAAATGTTTAAATTCACATCCATGGATTGTGCAACTTGCGTTATTTATTGTTTAGGGTTTATGGTCTTTCCTTACTATCCTTACAATCCTTACAGATGGCATTAATCAAGATATTAATTTAACTCAATTTGGATTGGCTTTGTAAGTTTTGGGCACATGTTTAAATTCCTTCTAAGTTTTAGCTATCTAAGTACAATCACAGTTGGGATACACAAAAGGAATGTCTCACCTCAAAATCACTCAGAGGACATTATTTTGAATGACCACTATGTTTACTAATCCATTTATTTTGGTGAATTTATTTTTCCATTTAATATTCACATTCTTTTTTATTGAAATGGTTGTGATTGTTTGTGATTTGGATGATTTAAACATGTCCTTAAATGTCCTAGAACACATTTCAGAAACGTTGTCCCACTACACAATTTTATTAAAAAGGAATCAACAGAAATAATAATATTTGTTCAAATTGATTCATATTTTAACCACAAATAAAATAAAATATGTTTTACATGATGGCACAAAATTTTGGTAATATAAAAAACTAGATTTTTTAGAATTGATATTAGAATCTTGAATTTTCTTCTTCAAAAGGGTTACATTAATAAAGACAAGTATATTAATTATATTAATAAATATTTTACATTCCAAAGGTTTAGGGGGGAAGATAGGAGGTGTGGATCTTAAAAAAAGGACATTTTTTAATGTTTTTACTAAGACTTTGGCACTCCAATGAAAGATTGTCATTCTAGAAATGTCTTGGAGTCCTACATTCTTTTATGGTTTATGCTTCAACAAGACATCCAAAATTTGTTTAATTAACTCTTTTCAAATTTTGCAGCACTTTTTCGTTGAATGACTAAACATACATGGCATCTTTTCATTGTTTCACATCTAAAAACATGATTCGGCCTCAAGACTTAGGACTCAAGACACAAGATAGTTCTATGTACTTCATGGTTCTTGTTGTGGTACCCCAATTGTGATTGTACCCATCTATCTAGTCCTTGATCTAGGATTTAAAGTCAAAGTTAGAGTGCATTGGATGTGCAAATTTGTTTAATGTTTAGTTTGTAATTTGGTGTTCATAATAGTTGATTGATTTGTGTAGATGAATTCATTCCTTAATAAGCATCTAAGTAAGGAACTCAACATGCAACATGAGCAAAATCCTTTTTTTTGCATTCAAATCATGTGTTAAGGATTTAAGGACAACGTTCATGACCGATAACATTCATGCACAAGTCCTTTGTTAGGATTCTAATGTTGTTTAGGACAACTTGTCCTTTGTCCATCAATCAAGCCCTTTGTTAAGCATCTAACCACTTTGGTAATGAGTAATTTCCTTTATAAGGAATTGCAAGTCCTTTGCTAAAACATGTGATTGCTTTGGTAATCAATTTAGTCCTTTGTTCAATACTTCAAGTCCTATGATTAAACACCTAATTGGTTTGGTAAGGAGTATGGTGCTTTTCTACCTACTTGAAGTCCTTTGTTAATCATATGATTGCTTCGAAAAGGATTCTATTACTTTTTTTGGGGGTTTCAAGTCCTTGGTAAGCACCTAATTACTTTGGTAATTAATCTACTACTTTGTGGTGTTTTAGGTCCTTGGTAAGCACTTGATGGCCCTTTGGTAATCAATTTACTACTTTATGGATTATGTTTGTGTGACTTTTCATAAGCACTTGATTGTTCAAATGTAATTTGCAATTTACAAAATTTGAATATTGGTTAATGAATGCAAATATTACAATTATTGAAATTACTATTCATGTGTTATTCATGTAAGGTTTGTTATTTATGGGTTCAAGTAGACTGAAATGGGATCATGTGGGTCAACTTTTCACTTTGGTAAACAACAAAGTTTGGGAGTGTTAAATACCAATTGGCTTGCACCAACTTCATGCATAGGCCATTTAGGTGCATTGACACCTCCAACCTCACCAAGAGCCATCGATGTACTTGTAGTGGGTGATGTAATTGTAGATCCTCCAATGAAACATGTGCATGCTAAGAAAGTGGTGTGTGAATTGCCATCAAAATTAGACCACAATCTGCAAATGGAGGATGCAATTGAAGGACATGGCTATTAAGAACAAAATGCACAACCAATTGCAAATCTAGTTGTTGTCCACATTTTAAAAGAAATTACTATTCCCCAATCTATTGGTATGTGTTCATAATTTTCTACTTGAAAATATCCTTGTGAACACATTATAAGATCTTAGGATGGCATGTTTTTACTTTAAACACACAAAGACTGTCTGATTTGCTTGGGAACAAGTTACTTTATCTATTGATTTGTCTTATGATTGTAGGCATGGCTACTATGCAGCATGAAATTTTAGAACAGAACAAAGCCAACCAGACATAAGGTTAAAGCTCATTGTCATACTTTTGGGTCTTTGGTGACATTTTTGTCAAGGTTAAAAAGGTTCAAAGTGGCTTTGCAAGCTCCTCCAATATCTTTCAATCTTTATATATTGTCATGTTGACATTTTGTTCATGATTTTGTATTTTTTTTTCAATGTAGATTTGAGGTTCCATTCACTATTTTATGTTTATACGTGTTTAATACATGTAAAACAATCTAATACACAGTGTAAGATTTTGCAAGAACATAGATGTGACGCATTCTTACACACCCTTAGCATGGAGATATGCACTCACAAACCCGCTTGGAAGTGGAACTACTATGTAGTTGTAGTCTAACAAGTACGGTGGTTCAATGTAATGCAATGAAGTTCATTAAGAATCTAATGCGTTGTGTCTAACATCTACACATAACATCCTAATCTAACATGCATTGGATTTTTGAAAAGCTAATCTAAAAGGAACCATGTTACAAAATCTCATAAGTTTTTATTTCTTATTTTTTATTTTTTTGATCAAGAGTTAAGCTTTGAACTAGAAACCACTTTGCTTAAATTGAAGGAAAAAACAGAAAATTCAACCCCCTCTACTTCCAACAAGTGTAGCTCCCTTACAGCAACTCCGATGATGCTAAAAATTGAGAAGAACCTTCTACACCTCTGAAACTAAGACTGATTTAAATTTGACACAAATCCAACGGTGGATTTGGGAGGAACTATTAATTGAAATAAAAATCCAGAGGCTTTGTCATGGAAATCCTTCCATGAACTCCACTACAACACCCTCTACTTCCAACCAGTGTAGTTCCCTGACAACAACTCCGATGATGCCGAAATTTGAAAAGAACCTTCTACACCTCTCAAACTAAGACTAATTTAAATTTGACACAAATCCAACGGTGAATTTGAGAGGACCAACTAATTCAACCCAAAATCCAAAGGCTTTGCTACAAGTACTTGTTACACAGAACTTCCTTCCATGTTTGATTCTTGCACACACCTTTTCCATGAACACCTCTCCACACATAAGAACTAAAAATTCTTCCTCACACTTCCTCCTCCTTTTTCTTTCTTTCTCACATACACCCAATACCCTCTCTCTTGGTAAGCCTCCATGACCTTCCTTGAGCTTATTCCCCTTGTCCAATGAAAGTTTTGAAATCCTTTGCTCCAATCAATGGCCTCCTCATCCTTTTAGAGCCAATGAAAATTGAGAATAAATTGCCATCCAATTGAGTTTAGGATGAGAATTCTTGGGCCCAATGAGACACAAGAAATCTTCCATCCTATAATCAAATAGGATGACAATCCTCATGACTAATGGGATTGGAGGATTCATCCTTTCCTTTATCTTGGATATCTTGATGAGGTCTTTTGAGCTTGATCCTTATCCTTTCTGTCTGTTGACCTTCACATCCTACTTTTTCATCCTAATTACTTCAAGTAACTAACTACTAGGATAATTTATCGGTAGTAACAAGTAACATCCTTGAATTCTTACTTGATTAATTCAATGGTTGAACTAACATCCCCATGTACCATTTACTCTTTTGATATCCCCTACCTATTTATTTTACCATGCACTAGTTAACTATGTAGTACATAGTAAATTGGAAGTAAAATTTGTACCACAAAAAACCCCCACATACTTCTAAATCCGTCGTCAAAATTAGGGTTCGATGAATCCATTAGATCTAGGATGTTTGAGTTTTCATGAGGTTCCGTCGTCACTCCCACACCTTACGCCTACCCTAATTTGTTAAATAAAAAGGCCTCGACCCTTTTTGAACGCAAGTACCACATTGTTTGTATTACCTTCTTGGTTCTTGTTGATGCAGGTGAGAACTAGTCATGGCAGATGATGTCACTACGCCTTCGAATCCTCCAGTTGCACCAGTAGAACAGAAAAAACTTAAAGAAACACCGCTCGACGTGATTGTTTCTCAACGGTCATGCGAAGAAAAATTGCCCAGGCGAATGGTGCGCAATCGAGTCAATCGTTCGGCATGGGATCGTTGATTGTCTCCTAACCCACATGCTTTAGCAATTTATTTAAAATTCATTCTTGCTCATGGAACTGCACCAGAAAGGTTTGAAAAATGTCAATGCGAAGATGATGATGTCCGTCTCCATTGTCGAACGTGGGTTTCCGGTGATGGCCATTATCATTGGCTACGAGGGCCAATCAACCCCCTTCCCATGGAGCACCGAGCCGAGTACCTCGCTCGCACCATTCGTTGCATTCTAGATTTTTTGTAATTATGATCTATCCTTTAAGTCGGTTATAAAGTTGTAATTCACCTGAGGCTACTCAGGCGGAAATGTTAATACTTAAGTTTGATTTGATTCTATTTAAAAGTCTAATAGAAGTGAAACTAAATAAAGATGTATTAGGACTACATCCTAAAAATCTTACAAGTACATGATTAGTGCTTAGAGATTCTTCTACATACTAACTTAACCTTGTCATGGCGAAATGCTATTGTTAATCATGGGCTTGTATTCCCTATATATCAATAAATCACATCTAATTCTACATCCCCTTTCCTTTCTCTACCACATAAAAGGGATAATGTACTTTAAAAGGTTTACTAGGTGCTTAACTGATTAATCGCTACATCAACTGAAATAAAGAAGTACTATATGCCTAAAAATATCACAAAAGTTGATTCAACTATTAATAATCACTACTTGGAGGCTTATAAGCATTCAAATCATTAGTACTAAGGAAAATTATGGAACTAAAGCTTAACTAATTGTTGAATTATAATCCATGGCTCATAATAGATCTAAACAATGATTTCATAAATTTAATGATTGTCATGGCCTAAGATATTTTAGGACTAGTATGGTCCAGGGTTATAAAAGGAGATAGTCTGGGGAACAACCTTTCAGCAAATCAACACCAGTTGATGGATCAATAAAGCTTGTCTTGTCTTGTAATTTTCCATTTGTTTGTAGTCGATCCATAACAATTTGATCTGCTCCTTCTTCTTGTTTGTTTGTTTTGTTGTTTCAGTAAGTAGCTAGAGGTATCTTGGGGTGAAACTTGGAAAGGTTATAGAAGACTATAGGACACTTCTACTCTCAAAGTTTCAAAAGAAAAGGATATGTTTTATGAGTGTTAAGAGCTTTTGAAAACTTTGTGTCAGATCTGGTTTTTTGGTCATATCTCCTTTGTTTAAACTTTTTTGGGTCTGTAACTTTGTGATCTTATAGATCATATAGGAATATATGTGTGAGAGAAATTTCATGTCATTTGGACTTGTATTGTGAGAGTTAAGAGCTTTTGAAAACTCTATGTCAGAT
>Ga0116227_10014605_pt1 | contig 11907 bp, 12 predicted proteins | sample S1TSphgellanicum_FD_89693 | JGI IMG/M metagenome (GOLD analysis project Ga0116227, IMG submission 89693) | Host-associated microbial communities from peat moss isolated from Minnesota, USA - S1T2_Fb - Sphagnum magellanicum MG | ecosystem: Host-associated > Plants > Peat moss > Unclassified... | reverse complement strand
CTCGCCGATTACGATATCGGTGGGCTCATTGCGTTTCGTGGCATCGCCGAGGGCGTCGAAAACAGCAATTTCTCGCTCCGTACCACCCAGGGCGATTTTATCCTTACTTTGTATGAGCGCCGGGTGGACCCGGCCGATTTGCCCTGGTTTCTCGGCCTGATGCAGCATTTGGCCGCGCGGGGCATCACCTGCCCGCTGCCGGTTGCGGGCAGGGATGGGGACGCGTTGCGTATGCTGTGCGGCCGGCATGCCGCGATCACCACATTTCTGCCGGGCGTATGGCCACGCCGCGTGCAGCAGGGCCATTGCCGCCCGCTGGGCGAAACCCTGGCCCGCCTGCACCTTGCCGGCGCCGATTTCGCGCCGCGCCGCCCGAACGCGCTCGGTCCCACCGCCTGGCAAGCCCTGCTCGATCGGTGCCGCGACCGCGCCGGCGAGGTGCAGCCCGGCCTGGCCGAGGAACTGGACCACGCCGCCGCCCGCATCCTCCCGGCCTGGCCGGCCGCCCTGCCGGAAGGCCATATCCATGCCGATCTATTTCCGGACAACGTGTTTTTCCTCGACGGCAAACTCTCCGGCCTGATCGATTTCTATTTCGCCTCCACCGATATCTATGCCTACGACATCGCGATCTGCCTGAATGCCTGGTGCTTCGAGCCGGATTTTTCCTTCAACGTTACCCGTGCCCGCGCCTTGCTGCGCGGTTACGCCGCTATCCGGCCACTCAGCGCGGCCGAGCGCGAGGCGCTGCCGGTGCTGGCACAGGGGGCGGCGCTGCGCTTTCTGCTGACCCGCTTGTTCGATTGGCTGAACACGCCGCCCGGCGCGATGGTGACACCCAAGAGCCCGATCGAGTATCTGCGCAGGCTTCGGTTCCACCTCGGCGTAAGAGACTGGCATGACTACGGACTCTGATCCCGACACATCGCTTTCCACCACGACTGAGCCGGTCAGGATCTGGACCGATGGCGGCTGCAAGCCCAATCCTGGGCCAGGTGGCTGGGGCGCGGTTCTGGTGTTCCGCGGCACGGAGCGCGAGCTTTCCGGTGCCGAGCGGGTGACCACCAATAACCGGATGGAGCTCACCGCGGCCGCCTGCGCACTGGAGACGCTGAAGCGTCCTTGCCGCGTTATCCTGCATTCCGACAGCCAGTATGTGTGCAATGGCATCACCCGCTGGTCCACCGGCTGGGTCCGCAAGAACTGGCGCACGGCGACCGGCGACCCGGTGGCCAACATGGATTTGTGGCGCCGGCTGCTGGACGCGGCAAAGCCGCACGAGATTCAGTGGCAATGGGTGCGCGGCCATTCCGGAAACGTCATGAACGACCGGGTGGACGCCTTGGCAACCGCGGCGAGGCGCAGCCTGGACCGGGGGTGATTCTAGGGAAAGCCATAGCTTGTCATAAAAACTCATAGGATGTCACAGTAACGACCTAAGTTTTCGAAAAAATCATATTAATATACTTTCGTTTTCATCCTCGGTATGTCTCTTGCCCGCCGTTCGTAAACGCCTGGAAGTTGCCGTAGCGTGGGACGAAGTAGGCAAATGTTGCGTTACTTCCGACCAAAATTATTTATCAAGGATTCGGCTATCGCCCCACAGAATCCAACACAAACTGGAGGATAAGAGACCCGGCTACCCACACGCCAAACGCGGCGCCCTGAACAGGAGCATGACCAAGACGCCCGGCCTTGCCCCAAGATGGCTGGAGCTTCTGCGATGTCCATTGAATAGCATCGACGACGGGATGCGGAGCTCATGTCTTCCTCGAACGTCAAATGCCTTCTGCAGCCGCCATTAGCATGCGTGGGACGACACGACGTCCTTTGCACGGTAGACGTTAGGTCTCAGGAGATTCATTTGGCCGGGAACTTGAGGTGGGGACTTACGCCATCAAGGGCTGTTCACGTGATGAGGGAGTCGGTGCGAATGGCGGTTGGCGTTCCTTTGCTACAACGAAAGACCGGCCACGTAGTCAAGGCAGAGCTTCTAGCCGCAGATGAGATCGATTTTGAGGCACAGCACGCGCAATGGTCGCAATGGATGGGTTGCTACAAGGGGCGCGGCGACCAGGGTGATGCGCACTGGATTTGGCGTTCGCTACTCGAAGACGAGCGAAAGTTCTCCGGGAGCACCACTTGCTACGCGCTTCGAGCAAATGGTTTCTATCAGGGACTGATGATAACGGGAGTAGCAGAACAGGCGAATCTCGCCGCCGGACCCAGTGAGCAACTTCTTTACATCAACTATCTAGCGTCCGCCCCATGGAACCGAAGTGATTTCCGGACCTACCGCAAGAAGCAGCCTCCCGTGAAGATTGGCGGAGTTGGGCTTTTCTTCATCCTCTACGCCATACAACTCAGCGGGCAGCAGGGCATGAGCGGACGAGTTGGGCTGCATGCCCTGGCGGGCGCAATTGATTTTTACGTCCGCGCATGTCATTTTACCTTCATAGGTGAAAAGGCTATTCGGCCGGACCCGCCTTATCCATGGCTGGAGCTACCGGCGGTATCCGCGGCTTACCTGTCGAACGCCGCGAAGGAGGCTTGAATGCTGGTCCCGAACTTCTCGGTGGTGAAGTTGGCGCGCAAGGCGGCGTATCGGGCCGACGGCGACCTGATGGCCGCCGGAAGCAGCAAGCCTGTAAAGGTTTCTGCGCGCACCGCGAAGAAGGCAGCCCGCGCCAGTTCTTCCGCCAAGGCCAAGGTCGTTAGGATCTCGAAGAAGGCTTGAGACGTCGCCAGGCGTACAGCAGCCGTTTAGCCTGAAGCTCAGATGGCCTCCGCCAACCGCGGCAAGCGAGTTTCGTGAAAAGCAACCTCTTAGGTCAATTGCGGCCAGCGATGATAGCCTTTTGGGCTTCGACCTTCCTTGCGCCCCGTCCTGCCGACAGAGTGCGCTGCAGGTCGCGGACGGCGGACACGAACTCGTGGCACGGTTCCACCCTGCTCGTCATGAACGCCTCGTTGAGGCCACCGTGAGCTGCGAGGGTAAGCTCGCCGTAGCTGGCAATGGGCAGCTGCCGATTATGGGCGAACCGGCGATCCCGGGAGCCGTCCTTGTTCGACTTGGCCCAGGTCGCCCCCACGACCGTCGCGTCGCCGGGCACCACCTCGTCCTCCGTGAACCTTGTTGCGCGGGCGTCTACCTTGATGTCCACGAGATCGATGAGGGCAAAGTCGCGACCGTCGCGCGCGGCGACAAGGACGAAACCCGGGTAGAAGTAGGCCGTGGATCGGCCGCTCTGTACGGACATCGCCAAAGGGGGTTCGCTCGTACGGACGAGCGGGTCGGCACCGTGACCTAGCGAGGCGGGCTGCCTTCCGACGACGTAGGCCGCCGTGGTCCTGGCCCTGAAGCTGTCGATGCGCTGGCTCGACGAGATCGACCACTTGCCCCGGCATTCGATCATGCGGTCAAACGCCTTGTGCATGCGGCGATGCGGTTCGCCGACAGCGCTCTCCATGTCGAAGTCGACCGAGATGGCCGACGTCGCGAGGTTGGCGTTCAAGGTGGACAGCTCGGTCCTGCGTTTCGCTAACAGGTTCTGCGCCGCCCTCCGCACCGGCGAGAACGCGGCCGCGAGGGTCGCCCATCCCAGCGCGCGGGCGCACCAAGCCAAACGGACCTGCCCGCGGGCTCGGCGGGCGTCTACGACAATCTCCCGCTTTCGTTGGCTGGTCGCCAGCAGCAGTTCCTTGAAGCCCTCCAGGCCCGGCGACGTCATCTCGGCGACCGCGCCGGTCCCGTAATCAGTCCTGGTGCCTGGGATCAGGAACCGGTCGGTCGGCAACGGACCAGCCAACCTGGGGTCGCCGATTACCCTCAGGCCGCCCACATGCCCCCCCGCGACCGGCTGCCAACTCGCTGACTCCACCCTGATCGTCGTGGAGAGTCCTTGTCGGCCGACCCCGATCCGGACGCTCGGGACGCAGGTGACGGCGTTGCGGAAGCGGTTATCCATCGGGCGCCCGGCTATGGGATGCGTTAAGGTTCCGCACTAACCTTTTTCCCGTCAACTTTGCAACGACTAGCCGGTGGTCCAGCGGCCGTGGAGCGCCCTCGTAGGGTTCAGGTACTCTTCGGAGCGGCGAGCAGACTACTTGTTCGGGCGCCGCCTCTGAGGGCGGGAAATAATGCTACCCGGCACTGAAAATCGAGACTGACAAGCTATGGCTTCATGGCCCCAGTTAATGACAGCCTATGGCAAAGCCGATGACAGGGTATGAGTCTCGGGGTATCGGCAAGTCATTGACTTAGCTATGGGATACCCAGTGCCGGTGACAGGCTATGGGTGTCCCTAGAGGTGATTCAGCGCGGCTTCAACGAAGCCCGGAACAGGCCGCTATTACCACTTCCGCTTTATCTCTGCTACCAACTCCACCACACATCTAGTATCCCTTCCCAAACCTGTCTACAACCACTTCCGCCACCATTCTACTACCATTTCCGCAGACCGTCGGATATGGTTTCCCCGGACAATAGCCATGGCATGATCATGACGGAATCGGAGCTTCTGCCGCGGCACTTGCAGGCCAGTCTGGAGGAGGCACTGAGAGCATCTCGCGTTGTTAATCTGATCGGCCCAAGGCAGGTGGGCAAAACCACACTCGTTCGCGATCTGCTGCCAAGCGGTCACTTCGTCACCTTGGATGATACAGCGGTGATGAATGCGCTTTCGGGCGATCCAATGGGGCAAATCGAACTCATGGTTGCCCGAGCGGGTGACGCGCCGGTTATCCTGGATGAAGCGCAGCGCGTGCCGGCCATGGCGACGGCCATCAAGAAGGTGGTAGACGGCAATCGGCGCAAGGGCCAGTTTCTGCTGACCGGTTCATCGAACATTTTTACCACGGCCGCGGTGACCGACACGCTGGCTGGGCGCGTCATAACCCTGACTCTGCTTCCCCTGAGCGGGGCGGAAATCCACCGGACGGGCCCCAATCGCATGCTCGATTGGGCCGCTGGCGGCGCGGACATCTCTGGCCTGCCGGCGATCGCAAAACTTGGCCGGCGCGAGATCCTGGATATCGTGGTGCGTGGCGGATACCCAGAGCTACGCGATCTGAAGGTGCAACGCACGCGGATCAGAAGCTATCGCGCCTACGTGGACAGCATTGTCGACAAGGACGTGGCCGAGCTTCTGGCTGTTCGCAAAACGGATGCTCTGCGCCGACTGATCGACCAGTTGGCAGCACGCTCGGGCTTGGAGATGAACTACGACGGGCTGTGCAACGCTGTTGGAATCACCAAGAAGACGCTTGATCCATGGCTCGACGCCTTGGAGCGCCTGTCGATCATACGCCGTCTCGGATCCTGGGCTTCGGGCGGTACGCATCGGGAGATACGCCACCCCAAGCTGCACGTGGTAGACACCGGACTGCTGTGCGCGTTGCGAAACTTATCTCCCGAGAGCTTTGGCATCGGCGCCTATCCCGAAGCCTTCGGCGCCGTGCTGGAGACGTTCGTGTTTGGCGAGGTGCTGAAGGCGCTACCGCATCAAAGTGATGCGTGGGATCTTTATCATTGGCGCGACCGTCAGGGACGCGAAGTGGACATTATCGCCGTGAGCCCTCCGAATAACGTCATCGGCATCGAGGTGAAGGCATCTTCATCTGTTGGCCAGGAAGACTTCAAGCACCTCAGGTGGCTGGCCACGGAGGGGGCGGGGCGGCAGAAGGATATGGTTGGCATCGTCATCTATCTCGGGGAAGACGCCGTGTCGTTCGGACGTAACATGATCGCCCTCCCCTTGCAGTCGTTCTGGGCGAACTGGGCTGTCTGATGCCGCTCCGGCAAGCCCTTGACGTGCGACTCAATTGCACGGAGTTTCGGATGTGCGGAATTGAGCTCAGGCTAACAGTATTCTTCACAATCCTGTGACTGCGGTCGGACTGCATTGCCGGTTTGGGAGTTTGTGCCACATGCAGAATGTGCTGGATTAGGGACGCCTGCTTCAAAGTCTGCCGAGTGGTTGGCAGACGCGGTGGATGGGATGGCATGGCGAACCAAAGGGCTGCCATTGGCCATTCCCCCTTGCCGCTGGCAAGGAATTTTCTGTTTGCCATCGGTCTGGCCGGAATGGCGGTTTTGTGTCGCGCCGCGCTACAGCCGATCGCGCCGGCAACCGGCCCCTATCTGCTGCTGTTCCCCGCTATCGTGTTTGCGGGCATGCTGTGGGGCACCTGGCCGACGACTGTGGCGGCGCTGGCCGGATGGATAGCGACATCCGCGATCATACTCAATCAGTCGCTATATTCACCGGGCATGTCCAGAGCCGCGCAACTCAACACCGTGTTGTTTGTGCCCTCCTGTGCCGCGGTGATATGGGCAACCCATAAACTCCGCCGGTCCGTGGCAAGTGCCGAACGTGCGGAGGCGCGTTTGGCCGAAGTATTCCGGCAGGTGCCAGGTGCCGCCGCAATTCTGGAGGCCCCCGATGGCCGGCTATTGCTCAACAGCCGGCGCTCCGGCGATATCCTCGGCCATTCGCCGCTTGGCGATATGAGCGTTTATGGCGGCTTGCGCCCGGATGGCACCCGGCTTCCGCCCGAGGCCTACCCGATTATCCGGGCGCTACGGGCTGGTGAAGTGGTGGGTGGTGAACACATCCGCTACCAGCGCCCGGATGGGCGTGTGGTTGATCTGGACGTGCATGCCGGACCGGTGCGCGGCGCCAATGGGCAAATCGTCGCGGCGGTCGGCATGGCCTTCGATGTGACCGAACGAATGGCGGCGGAGAAGCGCCTGCATCAGAGCGAGGCGGAATATCGCACCGTTGCCGAACGTTTGCGCGCGGCCATAGATGCGGGCGGGTTCGGCGTGTGGGAAATTGATCTGGCGACCGGATATATGCGCATGGATGGGACCATGGCTGCCATGCTCGGTATGAAGCCGGAGGCGGTGGAGCTTGAGGGGATGGGTATGCGTCCCTTTATCCACCCAGCCGATTATGATTCGGTGAGCGCCACGATGCAGGCTGCCGTAGCAGCGGGCGGTGCCTATGCGGAAGAGTGCCGCATGCTGACCGCCCAAGGCGATGTGCGCTGGGTGATCAGCCGCGGCGCGGTGATCAAGGATATGCAAAAAGTTATTGGTGTGATTAGCGACGTTACCGAGCGGCGGCAGCGCGAGGACGCGCTGCATGCCGCGTTGGAGGCACGCGACGTGCTGATGCGTGAAGCGGATCACCGCATCAAGAATTCCCTGCAACTGGTTGCCTCGCTGCTGAGTATCCAGGTTTCGAAAGCGGACGATGTGGCCATCAAGCAGGCGCTTGGCGATGCGAGCGCGCGGGTGCAGGCGATTGCAAATGCCCATCTGGCGCTGGAGCGCAGTCCGGATCTGCGGATGATCGAGATCGATCAAATGCTGGCTGATCTGTGCGAACGCGTCGGTACGCTCAATCCAGCAGTGGAGATACTCTTCGACGGCCGGTCGGGCCTCAGCCTCGATGCGGAGAAGGCGATCCCGCTGGCACTGATTGCCAGCGAGGTTCTGACAAACGCCCTACGCCACGCCTTCGCGCCAGGGCAGCCGGGCCAGGTATCGCTGGCAACCGTTCAGGATGAGTCTGGGCTTAGGGTAGTCATCGCTGATGCCGGCAGGGGGCTGCCAACCGCCGCGCGCCGGGGCCTCGGCAGTTCGGTGATCGCTACACTGTCACGGCAGATCGGCGCGCGTGTTTCTGCGGAAAGTTCGCCGGGCACCGGCACTGTAGTGACCACGCGGTTGCCGTTTGCGCCGGTCGAAGATGCGGCTGCCTCTCCTCGATCACCGGCGTTGGCGACCCCAGCCTAAGGTTCGCCGATCGCGCCGCTCAGCGCCACCGCCCACTCAGCACCGGGCAGAAAGCCGCCCGTCATGCGGCGTGCTTCGTTCACCACTCGACCAGTGGCCACAGTCAGGCTAGATCCGTTTGTCCCGCTCATCCTTGTCCTTAGCATAACTCACTCATAAACGACGTGCGTTCATTTGTATTACACTCGTTATTGTGTAATTAAACGGCAGAGACCGACGTTCCGACCTATCCGGGCGGAGGCCAACGGATGTCGGAGGACCCATTTTGACGCTATTGCCGCGCCGCGGACGCCCAGCCCCAGCTGCACCAAGCGGCAGGTTGCGGCTGGGCGCCAAGCTGCTGGTAGCCGTGGTCGGCTTGGTTCTGGGTATGGTGGGTATGAACGGGCCGGTGCGAGCCGGGCAGGCCGGGCGGGCGCCGGCCGCCAAGGATTGGGCCGCACTTGGCACATGGCCCGATTGGAGCGGTGTATGGACACCGATTCCCGCCGCGGTGCCCGGCACCCCACCCAGTGGCAGTGGCCAGTGGGTAGATAACGAGCCGGTATGGACGCCCCAAGCCGCCAAGCAGATCGCCGTGCTGGAGGCGGATGAGAAGGCCGGCAAACCGCATAACATTTATATCGACTGCCTGCCTGAGGGCATGCCGAGCTTCATGATCATGACGCTGAATGCCCTGGAGATCCTGTTCACCCCAGGTCGGGTGACGATCCTCGGCGAATTCGACGGCAACCGCCTGCGCCGCATTTACCTTGATGGGCGGCCGCACCCGGACGACCCGGACCTGACCTTTAACGGCCATTCGATCGGCCACTGGGAAGGGCAGACGCTGGTGGTGGATACGGTGGCCATCCTGCCCGAAGTGTTTCTGCCGCTGGGCCAAGGGGTTGGGCTGCCCAATGATGGCGGCATGCATATTGTGGAACATATCCGCCTGACCGCCCCGGATGTGCTGCAAGACGATCTGGTGATCACCGCGCCGCACAAACTTGCCAAGCCGTGGCTCTACACGCGGCGCTTCAAGCGGAATCGCGGGCCGGCCGCCGACATTGTGGAGGCATCTTGCCGCCAGGGGGATTTTGTCGAGGCAAAGGATGCAGCCGGCGATGCCGTATTCGCGCCGATATCGCATGACGAGGGTGGCGCCCCGTTGCCCATTTCCGCCGCAAAGTGATGCCGACATGACCCGTCTCCATCCGCGATCAAGCATCGCGGCCTTTCTTGCTGCCATGCTGAGCCTGCCCGCACCCGCTGCAGCCCATCATTCCTTCGCCATGTACGATCCCGCCACGATCATTCGGCTGGACGGCACGGTGAAAGACTTCCAATGGACCAATCCCCACGTGTTGCTGTGGGTCATGGGCATTACCAAGCCAGGCGAAGCGCCGCTTCTATGGACCATCGAGTTGCCTACCAGCCCTGGCAATCTTTCCCGCATGGGCTGGACCAAGCACGCGCTTTCGCCAGGCGACCGGGTGGTGGTGGAGCTGAATCCGTTGCGTGACGGCCAGCATGGCGGATCATTCCGCAAGCTTACCATGCAAGACACCGGGCAGGTTTGGGTGGTAAAGCTGCATGACGTGCCGAAGGCGGAGGCCGCGAAATGAGACGGCTGCTGGTGGCCTGGTTGATGCTTGCTGCCTGCGCGGCGCCTGCCGCCGCGGCGGAGTTGCCGGATTGGAGTGGCACATGGACGCCGTTTATTGGCGACCAGATGCGGCGAATCAAAACCGACCCGGTGCCATGGACTCCAGCCGCCGCCGCGCAGATTGCCGCCATGGCGGCGGAGGAGAAAGCCGGCAATCCGCGCGGCCTGTTTATCGATTGCCTGCCGGAAGGCATGCCGAGCTGGATGCTGATTTCCCACAACGCGCTGGAATTTCTGTTCTCGCCCGGCCGGGTGACTCTGCTAGGCGAATCCGATGGCAACCGGCTGCGGCGCATCTACACCGATGGCCGCGCCCATTCGACCGACCCGGACCCATCGTTCCATGGCGAATCCATCGGCCATTGGGAAGACGGTACACTGGTGGTGGATACGGTGGGCGTGTTGCCACAGGCCTATATTGCCGTGAGCGAGGCGGTGGGTTTGCCGAATAATGGCGATTTGCATGTGATTGAGCGGCTGCATTTGGCTGGGCCGGATACGCTGCATGACGATCTGCAGATCATTGCGCCGCATGTGCTGACCAAGCCATGGACCACAACGCGCATTTATTACCGCCAGCGCGCACGCAAATATGAAATTGTTGAAGGCGAATGCCTGCAAGGCAGTTTTACCCCCAGTACGGACAAATACGGAAACGCCATCTTTGTTCCGGTGCCACAGGTGAATGGCAACCCGAAGCCGCAATGAGAACGGAGCCCGCGCGCTTATGAATTTTAGCCGAATCTGCCTGAGCCTGGTGGTGGCATGCATGGCGTTGCCGGCACGGGCGCATCATTCCTTCGCCATGTTCGATCAGACCAGGACGGTCACGGTTACTGGCACAGTGAAGGAATTTCACTGGACCAACCCGCATGTCTCGCTGTGGGTTTATGCGGTGCCGCAGAATGGCGCCGCGCCCGAACTATGGACGATCGAGCTGACCAGCCCTGGGAATCTGACGCGCGCCGGCTGGAGCCGCCATTCGGTATCGCCTGGCGACAAGGTTGCCGTGGAAATCGCGCCATTGCGGGATGGCACCCACGGTGGCGGATTCAAGAAACTGACGCTGACCGATACGCATCAGGTTCTAACCTCCGATTTTCTGGAAAAGCCCGGCCTGCCATGAGGCGCGGCATCGATCTGGCGGCCTTGACTCTGCTGGTTGTTGCGCTGGCAGCGAGCCTGGAATGGCGCCAGACCAGGCTGCGCACAGCGCTGCTGACCTCCTATGCCGATTCCCTTCCGGCCGATCCGGCGCTACACGCCTATGCCAATTGGGTTGCGGTGAGGGCCTATGCGAAGAACTGCGCCGGCTGCCACGGCGCCTCCTTGCAAGGCGATACAAGGCGGGGGGTGCCAGATCTGCGACACGGCACGTGGCTCTACGATTTCGGCCGCGTCTCCGACATTGAGCGCACCATTCTGTATGGCATACGCTCCGGCAACGCAAAGGGCCGTAACATTGCGGACATGCCGGCCATGGGGATTACCCACCGGCTGACACCAAACGAGATTTCCGATGTTGCCAGCTACGTAATCTCCCTTTCACGCAGCGGTGGAGAGGCTGGTGCGATCGCCCGCGGTGCCGCCATTTACCAGGGCAAAGGCGAATGCTTCGATTGCCACGGGGCTGATGCCAGCGGCAATATCGATTGGGGCGTGCCGGCGCTTGCCAGTGGCGCTCGGCTATATGGCGGCACGATGGCCGATATCACCACCTCGATCCACGACGGCCGGCATGGGCGCTGCCCCGCCTGGGTTGGCGTGCTGGACGCAGCAACCATACGCGCCTTGGCGCTGATGCTGCACGATGCGGCCGCCGGAAGGCCGCAGGCATGAAACTGGATCAGGCGGCCTCCAGCCGACCGGCCAGGCGCAGCTTGGTCCTGAGTGCCATCGGCGCGGTGGTCGGCCTGGTGCTCGGCGGCTACGCCTTGTTCACCGCCGGCGGCACCACAGCCGGGCGCGTGCCGCCGGAGGATGTGGCGCTGGTGAATAACCGGCCGATTCTGCAAAGCGATTTCGTGACTCAGACACAGATAGAAACCGGCATGCCGTTTCAGGCCGCCACCCAGGCCGAGCGGCAGCACGTGCTGCGGGAAATGATCGAGGAGGAATTGCTGGTGCAGCGTGGGCTGGATGTGGATCTGGCCGCGTCGGACCCGGACGTGCGCAGCGCCATGGTGGCCGGGGTAAATTTGCAGGTGGACGCGGAGGTTTTGGCATCTCAGCCAGACCCCGCCGCCCTGCGCGCCTATTATACCGCGCATCAGGGGCATTACGCGATCGACGGCAGCATGGATCTACGCGATCTGGTGCCCGGCACCGCAGGCGCCGACGCGGCGGGGCTTGTTGCGGCCATTCGCGCCGGCACCGATAGTGATGCTGCATCAGCCAGATTCGGCTTTGTCGAGTCTGGCCGCCTTGGCCATGGTGATAATTACGATTTCGGGGT
>Ga0116227_10014603_pt1 | contig 11910 bp, 7 predicted proteins | sample S1TSphgellanicum_FD_89693 | JGI IMG/M metagenome (GOLD analysis project Ga0116227, IMG submission 89693) | Host-associated microbial communities from peat moss isolated from Minnesota, USA - S1T2_Fb - Sphagnum magellanicum MG | ecosystem: Host-associated > Plants > Peat moss > Unclassified... | reverse complement strand
TAAAAATAAATAATATTATTATATATATATATATATATATATATATATATATATATATATATATATATATATAAATTATCGTATGCAAATTGAAGTAAATTACCTTGAAGTTGTGAAAAATAAACAAGTAAAAGGACGAAAATTATGTATTTTTATTACATAATTATATTACATTACACATATTTTACTCACATATTTATTTTATATGTATATTTATTATTTCATAACCATCCTTTTTATCATGAATTTTACAGATTCATAAATTATGTTAAAAAAACGTTTAAACATCATTTTGTTAATCTTTTAATTTTCCCACACATGTTTATTTTATGAAATTTTCAATTTTTTTCAACATGTTTTCTTCAAATGAGTGTTTCAAAGGCCCCAAAATTCATTTATATAATAAATGAAAATAAATTAAACAAAAGAATGTTTTAAAACTTGCACCTCATCTAAATCATTATATAATTAAACATGCACATTAATGAAAAGGTCATTATTAAATTAATTGAGATTAATTGATGATGATTCATCAAATCATTATTAAATTATAAAAGTCGACTACTTAATAAAATACTTATTTTAACCCATTAGGTAACATAATTATCATGTTATATACATAAAGTTACAAAATTAGTTCTAATGTGAACAATTTCATTTTATTTTATTTTTGGGATTTTGAATTTATGTTAATTTTTTTTAATTTCATATATTTTTTGGTGATTTGATATTACAAAGTGCAAGGTTTTTCTATGTTATTCAATTTTCATTTGCACACATTTTTTGTGTTTTCATTTTTCGTTTTCTATTTTGGGCTTAGATTCTTGTGCAATTGTAAATGAACTTATTTTTAATCATCCATAGTGAAACTAAGCATTTTGTGCTAAGAAAATTAAATTATTTATCATTAAGTTTTATTTTAGTGTTTTGCCACACTTGGGTAAAAATTATAGTTGAAATTTTGGAGATGATTTTGACATTTTTTGAGTATTTTTGTTAATCACTAAGGTAATCACTAATGTAAATCATTAAGTTGGAATCATTAATTTGTACACTTTATTTAGCTTTTATTCTTATTTCTTTTGCGTTTGAAAGAGGGCGGATATGCAAATATTATTTAACAATTAGAATATCAAAAATTTCTATGTTTATTTCCATTTAATTGTTTCATGTGGCAACAAGTTTGTAGCTTGGATTTTTGAAATGACATGTAACATATAACCATTTAATGCTACATGGTTTAATTTCAAGTATTTGTAACATGCAATGGTTAATATGAGCCATATGTAATTTTAAATTTTTTTGGCTAATATGTTTTATTCTTGCATCTATTTGGAAACAATTAAATAAACTTTTCTTGATGCAAATGAATTTTGGACCTTATAATCGAAACATTCGTTGCTACCATTTTTTTTGTTTATACTAATTCATGTCATTTTTTTTATTGTTGTTGATAAGTTTTGTTGTAATTTGTAACATGTTTGAAATTATAGTAACATGCCAATCATTTATAGGAAAAATCCATTCCTATTTTTTTAAAATAATTTCAAGTAAGCCATTATACATAACATATTATCTATCTTCCTAATAACAAAGCATCATTCTTTTACTATTATTATAACATCAATATTTCTATTATGTGACATGAATTGAATTTTGTTAAAGTCTGTGGACATTTAAGCTTATAAGCTATTTTTTTTTATTACCTAATTTACTACAAATTATTTTTAAAAGATTGTTCAAAATTACTTGAATCTTTCAATGAAATCACAAACTCAACATGGATGAAATATGTGATTTTTAGTAACAATGCAAACATTGCCATTTCAATATATCAAAATTAAAAAAAAACCATTTATACATTCTAAATTAAAACCAAAAACACTAAATAAATAAATAAATAAATAATCTTGTAAATATGTTTGAATTATACATAAAATTAACTAAAAATATGAAATCAATTTAAAATTGATTGTAAAACCTTTTGTTTTTGAATCCTCTCGTGGCAACCTTTGTTTTTGTAGTAAATGTTATATCAACTTGAGTGTCTCCAATGTTTTGTCTTGTGTCAGTATAAACCTCATTTGAATGAAAGCATTAAATAATGCCATGTTTTGGTCAAAAGTATAATCGATATTTAGGGAATACAAACTTTCCTCCACCTTGATTGTGTCATCCTTTAAATGAAGTTCCTATTTTATCCAATGCAACATAAACAAATGTATTACATTTCAATCCATTGTTAACACTAAATTAACTTTAAAAATGATCAAGTATGGTTTAAACCTCTCATTATTAAGAAACCATATGATGTAACTATACGTGGAATCCCCATAATCAACATGTGGAAAGCTATTCTAATTTTTTATAATCCCCATTGTTGTAAAAGGTGTATCTTTAATTTTCCTTGAACCTTCTAGATTTATGAAAATGTTTGAGGTCCCCTACAAAATTTGAAAATAATCTCTAAATGAATGAATGAATGTAAAATGTTATCCAAGTTATGGACATATAGCTCCAAACCATTTGGAATTGCCCATGAGCGGTTAGAAACATCATTTTTTATTTTTTTTGGTCATCATAGGGTGAGTGTACATATTGTTAAACATAACAAATAATCAAATGTTAGTGATTGATGTTATTAAATTACACGCATCATATGTGCACGAAAAAATTCATAAATGTACCTTCCATATTTTTGTGCATATTTCCAATCAAACATCACCACAAGATAAGAATCATTACACTTTGAATGCTTCACATGTCCATCATTGCAAAATAATGATGAAACCTTTTTGAGCACAAAATAATGTCATGTCTGTTGAAATGACTTTATGGCAAATAATTGTCACAGTATCTTTGCCATTCATGGATAGATCCAAACAATTTAGAACTCAAATTCAATTATTCATCCTAATCAAAAAAATTATCTAACCCCTTGAAGTTTAAAACTTTTTGTACTTAGACAACAATTTTAACATTATTTGGAATATCAAACCCCAAATTCCTTTTTGCTTGGATAATGTTTTTAGCTTCAACAAGAGGCAAAGAAACCATTGATGGCCTCACACCTACACACAAAAAAAAACTTCATAAATCTATTGAACCAATAGTTCAAATGGAAACCATCTTCATCACATTCCATTAATTTAATTGTATGTGAAATGAAATTACAAATGAATAATTGAAACATAAATATGAAATGAGAGTTTGACTAACCATTTAAAGATTGTAAAACATTATCATACTCGTCCACCAAATAATCCATCTTGTCATGATTTTTAGGCATGCTTAGTTGTCTTAATGTGGTTTTTGGAATTCTTATGTTCTTTCACTAGGCCTAATCTATTACAAAAAATATTACATATGATGCAATGATGATCAATAATGCGAGCCTCACCATCACACATATCAAAACCATTTCACAAAATACCAAAAAAATCATATTTATGAAAAAATAATTCATCAAACATGAAAATAAATAGTTTAGGGGTTTGTGGTTTAATTTGACAAAATGCATTAGCAAATTGGGCCAACATTGAAAGAATGAAAATCATATACAATTTGCATAGACTTTCATCACTTCGATGTTAAACATAGAAAAATACCTATGCTAAATAACCCACCTTGTTTGCGTGAATATAAACCTTTAAAATATACTACCTTACACATATATTTAATGTCTATGATGTCATTTTTTAATTTGGAAGTTCTAAAATGAAAACCCACAATTAAAAAAAAAATAATGACCCTTTTAAAACTTTCAAAAAATATGTTTTTGGAACAAAAAAATTGAAAAACAAACAAAAATTACAACTTATATGGACTTATGAAAATATGGTCAAATTTTAACCATTCAAAAGTCCCTAACTATTAAACGGTTAAAATTTTCAAGTAAAAGATTCCTCATATGAATTTATCATCTTGTATTACATCATATATTAAGTCCCAATAACAAATATAATTTTTTTCCATTTTGTGATGGTCCAATCAAATAACTAGTCTATATTTTTTTTTTTTTAAAGTCCATTACTACTAACAAATGAGTTTTTTATCAATAAATAAGCACAAAGTTATTTTCATAATGAAATTGTTAACTTATATCCAAGTCCCAATTAATAAATCTAAAGATATATTAATCACCATATGCATTTGAATTAAAGGGTACCCAAGAAAAAAACATTGTTTAATCACAATAGTGAGACATTTCATTGTCCATCTACCCCACATACACACACATAAATTAAAGATTCATTAAAATATATCATCACTGGATTGCATCATCAAGATCCATAGCTAGATATCATCACAAAATTAACTAAATGTTTTGAGGTTAAATTATAACTTGAGTCAAATGTCCAAAAAACACCTTTATTTTTCCTCTTGTAATAATATTGTTCACATTTTTCGACGAAATTGAATCAAACAACAATAATAGAAGGTGACTTTTGATTGAACAACCCACATACACCAAAAGACCTTTGTACTCATTGTTTAAAGAGATAATCACTCAGGTGGGTCAAAATACAACCTACCAAAATATAATCTAGGGCTTCAAATCGCGCCTATAGTCCATTACATCAATAACATCCAAATCAAATTTAAGAAAAAAATGAAATTCAAATATCCTGTATATGTTAAGCCTCACTCCAAACATCATTTATGTGTGAAGATTAGGAAAAAAAATTATCCTTGTAATGTAGGAAAATCTTCACTGTATTGTGGTACCTTTCCTAGTAGATTAGTGAGACAAAAAATTATTGAACTTTATGTTACAGTTGAACACACTTAGATTTTAAGCCCTTGCATACAAAGGAAGATTTTCATTATTTTCCTTAACTTTAGGTTCACAAAAAAACATATGCACATGTTATAGGAAAGGTTGGTTGATAATTCAATGTCATTATGTCCCAATGTGTCATAAGTAAAAGTTTTTCACTCAAGTGAAGACAACCTATACAACTATTAGAAGAACATTATAGGTTTGAAAAGAAGAATAAGAAGACCTCACAACTAGAAACGAAAAGAAAACGTATGCAATTTAGTTGAATTTCAAAAACAAATTTATCCAAAAAATTTGCCAATTTTTTCATTTAAAAAATCATTGGTCATAACTAGTCTAGTGGGTATTTTATTTTTTGAATAACCATTGATTTCCATTCTTTAAAAATAGAATAAAAAAGAACCTCAAATTGTGGTTATTTGAAAATAGTAACATGCATGCACCCAATATTATTAGAACAAACAACAAATTAATACCATGACATGCAACTATGAAGGAAACTATGTATCGCTACTAGTACTATTATTATTGTTGAGTCCACCAAAAGCTATTAGAATCAAACTATCGAATTCTAGTAGTATTATTGCCAATAGTAGAATAAATGGTCACAATGTTTGTAGATAATGCAAGCAAAGCCAAAGCCAAAGAATGGGAAGAGAAAAACGGAGGAGGAAAGCAAAAATGATAGTAGAAGAATAAGCTTTAAGAGAAAAAAAATAGGAGAAGAAAAATAAAATGAATACATTATTTTGTTTTTCAAGCTCTTCTTTTATGCAGATTCCTTCCATGTGTTGCTCATGGTTATAGGCATTGTTGGTGTGGTACAAAATGGTCTTGCAATGTTGTTCATGACCATCATCTTTGGCTCCTTCACCCAATGCCTTTGGTAATAACCAAAACAATGACAACATATGCCATTAGTAATAACCACCTCTTCCATCATCAGATCACCATAGTTTAAAAACAAAACAAAACCCCTTGCATAGAATCCACAACAAAATAATAATACCAAAAACATGATCAAACATTCTTTAATAGTAACTACATCACAAAGCAATGCTCATGTGGGTTACCTTGATCCATAATGAAAATCTTATATGAATAATTTTCATTCACAATGGAAATCTTGCATGGGTAATCTTGATTTGCAACGAAACTCTCATATGTGTAGTCTTGATCCACAATGCAAATTTTGCTTGGTTAGGCCAATTCTAATATGTAGTGGAAATCTATGGTGAATTATGTGGTGAATTGGTTCAAAATATTGGTGTTAAAACTATTTAAATGTAACAATGTTAAGATCATTCATTTTAAATTTGCAAACATAATAATGTATAATTTACAAATTTTAATATATATTGTGCGACAATGTTAGAATCCTAAGAATTAATATTGATTATTATTTTACAATGTCAATTTGTAATATATAAATTTACCATTAATATTGTAACATGTATGTAATATCATAAAAAAAATGTTAACATAATATCATAGTATATTGGACCATAAAGTTCTAATCATGTGTACATTGTAAAATAATGATAATGTTACATCATATACAAAATGATGTGTTAAATAATTAATGTACATGTTTCATGTTGTGAAATGTTTTATGTATCATCCATTTATCCATGGCCAATTCAACATTAAAAAATAATATTGTTAACAAATTGTCTTGGCATGATTTTAATTTTAATTTTGAACATCATCATAATAATATGTTCACATAACTGAAGTTCACAAATTGCATTTAACATTAATTTTCAATGTTGAATTCTTGTGGAATTATCATTTGAATGTTCACAAATTGAAAAATATTGAGCTCCATTTTTTGTCTTTTCCAAATACAAGTATTTTTGTCAAAAATTCAGGTATTTGTTTACACTTTGTAAATGGGAGTTATGTCAATGTCACCTTTGAAAACAAAGACATCCAACAAATTTCATTGATTTGATGATTTGCACAAATTAAATGAAAGACAAATTGGATTAGAATAAACAAAGGTAATCACATGTTATAAATAAATATTTACAAATTGAAAACATGAAAAGTTATGTTTCATAAACTATCTTATTTATTTTAATCCATGAAACTTTTAAACATGTGAATTGTTCAATAGGATCAACATTAATTTTGAGTTTTTTTAATAGAAAATAAAATGACATGATATGTAACATCTTTCTTAATTTTATGATCATAATCATCTTTAATTTGTGAAAAGAAGGTTGATCATGTAATAACTACATTGATGTCTTCCTTTTGATCTTGTGATTTATGTCTCCATGGATTTTCTTACTAGATACCCTTGTAACAATATACATATGACACCTAATACCTATAGGCTATATCTAATAGTGTGACATGTTTTGTAATGTCATACTTCCTCATTACAAACTTAACATTATAACATTTGACATAGGTTACATTAAATTACACCACTTGATGTAACAAACTTATTATAAACATACACAAATATCAATAAACCCTAAGACATAACTATTTGGCAAATTTTGCATCTATTTATTTGATTTTATTTTATTTTCCTAAATTGCAAATTTTTATGATATTTCCAAAACTTCATTCCATTTTATTATCTTCTTTATTCTTTTTAGCATACCATTTTTCTATACCATTCAATGTTATTAGTATCCACCATGTCCATATTAGGCAAATTGTTTATTTCCCTTACCATATCCATGGCTTGCAATTACTGAATTCTGCAAAAGAGAAATAGAGATATTAACAAATTGCAAATTGCAAAATATCAATGGAAGTACTAAGGATTTGTACACATGTTGTACAACAGCACATTACTATCATAATTTATAAAAGAAATCAAAATGTGAAATATAGTGGATTTGGTCATATGTTGTGGGGGGAAGGTTTTTTCTTAGGGTTCAGTTGCTTTGATTCACTACATGGAGCCATCAAAGTCAATACATTTGTAGTTTGTTTTGGCAAGTTGTATCAATAGGAATCAAATGTAGAATTTTTTTCCTTGTTAAAATTTTATTATGTGAATGTATTGTAATTATTTTAAATGCTATAAGGTTGATGTAAATTTTAACATTAGTCTTACCACCTTTGTTATGTTAAATTGTAACTTTAATAATCTAATTTTAACTTACCTATCTTACCCATGATAATTCATATTCAAATGTCAATGTTGGTTCATTCATATTGTGATGTCATCAACATATAATTCCTTTATCAACTCACGACTCAAATAAGAATTAAAATAGAAATGAAATTACAAAGTTGAATATAATAATGTAGTAATAAAGACCTATAAGTAAGAAATAAGTAGGTTATATGTAATTTGTATTAAAGAGTTACTTAAAAATATCAAGAAGGTAGGATAAATATTAAAAAAATCAAAAAAATGATGGGTCAAATTAGCTAGGTTTTTTTATTGTTTACAATAGTTTAACAATAATATGAAAAGAAAATGACACATGGTTTTAAACAAAAAAAAAGTTAAGTAACAAGAGATGACTAAGTTACAAGTTCATTCTTGGCCATGTTATCTAGCACAATAAATTCAATCTAAAGGGTTTAGACATGTTACAAACATGTCATGTGTAACATAATGTAACACATGTTATGGAGGAACATCAATGTAGTTTTGACCATTTGTAACATGTAGTTTTGTGAGTCTATGGAACATATTTTACATGAATTGAAGTTTTAAAAGTTAGATGACATTTGCACATGTAGAATTTAAGATAGGTCAACAAATTGAAAATTTTCTTCCGTTTTTATCATCTAAGCACTTGTTTCTAGTACTAACAAGTGTTGGAGTGTCACACCATTAGCAAACGGGGAGACTTTTGAATTCATATTGTGATTATCATGTGAGAATCACAAAAGTGAAGATTTGTGTTGCATGATTTATACATTTCCACTTGTGGTTGTTGAATGCGCATATTTTATGTCATTGTGTTAATTGAGTTTTTAGTTCATTTATAAGGGGTAAAATGGTTTTATAAGTTGTGTGCCATTGGTCAACAATTTAGTGAATGAACATGAGTTCCTAGGTTGATCTTACCTATACATACTAAATGATTGGAAACCAAAGGTGAAAGGTTATGTGCCTTCCCATGTTTTTATTGTCAAAATGAACCTTGGGGTTGTAGCTAGTTTGATTAATGGGCGAACATGGGACATTAATAAAAAAACTCCATTTTGCAATTTGTTTTAGGAAATAAATGACTTTTTTTATAGGTGACAAAAGTCATTAAACTTGACAACATGGTTTTTTCCATGATTTGACAATCAAAATAAACAATCTAACTTTGAATGGGTTACACAAGTTGGCATCAAATTGTATCATAATTCATGAAAAGGCCATTGAATTTATGTTCTTGCACAAATATGTTCATCCATAACAAGTGTCAGAATACATGTCAATAATGACCCATATGTAGCAATTTGGCGACACTATGAAAAGGGGTTGCTTTTGAAAAAGGAACATGCCTCTATTTGGCCACATATACACCTTTAATTATTCCTTTGCATGTAAGTTGGTAGATTATTCACATGTTTTGGACCTTGTAAAATTTTCTCATGATTTGATTGTGTGTATGATCACCCTTTTCGAAGCAAAGATGTGCAAAATGCATACATGAAAAAATAAATGCAAGCTTATGCTAATGATTGGGTTGATTGGCTTTACAACAAAACTTTACATTTTAATTTAACATTCTAGATGTAAGAGTTGGAAGAGGTTTTCATGTTTGAATAGTTAATATAGACCTCAATTTGAAGCATCCATAACACTTTGAATTGTTAAAAACAAACAAAAAACAAAAAAAAAATTGAAATTTAAAATAAAAAGATTGTTTAAAAAAGAAAACGTTGTGATTTTGACATGTTTTGTATTTCTTTTATGTTGTTCTTTTGTTTATGAAGTTGAAAAATATAATGTAAAATTTACTTTAACATTCTCATGATGTTTTACATCATACACTACATCAAAATGCGTCCTAATTCACTCTAGGTTTCATTAGATTTTGAGTGAATTTGGACATTTTTACTATAGTGAAATTGGTCAACCCCTAGTGAACAAGGACCAGTTATTATAGACAGTGAATTGGTCCATTAGTACTTAATGAAATACAAATTTACCAAACCATTTCACTTGGTACTTAATTAATTAAGCAACATGGAGATCAATTAAATTAAAATTATCTAATATTTAATATTATTGATAATTTCATGATTATCAGCTTATGAATTATTGAAACATGTCATTATTTATGCTAAATTAAAAACCTAGTCTAGGTACATAGACCATGTAATCAACTTAAATAGGCACTCACTATAGGGAACTACATAAAAAAATATTTGGTCAACTTACTATTATTAGCCACAAACACACCATTTGTGAGATTTGAACTTTTGATTTATAAAATGGAGGCAAACACCCCTACCATCAAGCCAACACACTTGTTGTGATAATGTGTTACATTGCATTTTATTTATCAAATATTTCATTTTAAACATTACAAAAACATAAACTTTGAAAATTCATATTTTATTGAGATTTTGTCGAAATGAATTGATTGAAATTTATTTTATTTTTTTTCAATAATGTACATCATTACATTTATTTCCATTTAAAGGTGTAAAATCATTTGAATTAAAAAATATATATATATCACTATTCAATAACATTTCAGTGACCATTTTTTTGAAACAAAAAATGTTTAATAAATGGATAAGATTTTTGTTAGTATAATTTTTGCTACCTATGTTAGGTTAGTTTCAATTATTCTAGGGCTATTTTTCATTATTCTAAGTTATTTCATTCCACATTATTTATGGTTATTTATGGGTATTTTCAATTAGTTTTGGTTATTTATAATTATTTCATCTTAGGTTACTTTTGGTTATTTTAAATTACTTTTAGTTATTTTATGTTACTTTTGACTATTTTACGTTATTTCACATTAGGTTATTTTCAACTATTATAAGTTATTTTTTGGTTATTTATTTTTGGTTATTCTAAGTTCTTTCATTTTCGACTATATGAGGTTATTGTTGGTTACTATTGGTTATTGAAGGTTATTTCACCTTATGCTATTATTGGTTATTTTAGGTTATATTACCATAGGTTATTTGTGCTTATTGGTTAATGGTTATTGTTGGTTATTTTATTGATGACTATTGGTGATTATTTTATTGGTGATTATTCTATTGGTGGTTATTGGTGGCTATTCCCTTAATGGCTATTAGTGATTATTTTATTATTGACTATTGGTGATTATTCAAATAGTGGCTATTGGTGACTATTTTATTAATGGATATTAGTGGTTATTCGATCAATGGCTATTGATAATTATTTTAATGGTGGATATTGGTTGCTTTTATTGGTGACTATTAATGGCTATTTTATTGGTGGTTATTGTTGGTTATTCTATTAATGACTATTGGTGGTTATTATATTAATGACTATTGATGGTTATTTTTTTAATACCTATTAATGGCTATTATATTGTGGTAAATTACCATAAGCTATTAACGGTTATTGGTGGATATTTTATTGGTGAATATTTGTGATTATTTTAGGTTAAATTATCATAAATTATTGATGGTTATTAGTTTTATATTAGTGACTATTCATGGTTATTATATTAGTGGCTATTGTTGGTTATTCTATTATAAGGCATTAGTGGTTATTTTATTGGTGGTTATTAGTGGTTATTTTATTAATGGATATTGGTGGCTATTCTATTAATGGGTATTGGTGGTTATTTTATTGGTGGCCATTAGTGGTTATTTTATCAATGGGTATTGATGGTTATTCTATTAATGGGTATTGGTGGTTATTTTATTGGTGGCCATTAGTGGTTATTTTATTAATGGGTATTGATGGTTATTCTATTAATGGGTATTGGTGACTATTTTATTAATGGGTATTGGTGACTATTTTATTAATGGTTATTGGTGATTATTATATTGGTGGTTATTTTATTAATGGTTATTGGTGATTATTATATTACTGGTTATTGGTGACTATTATATTGGTGGTTATTTTATTAATGGTTATTGGTGACTATTATATTGGTGGTTATTTTATTAATGGTTATTGGTGACTATTATATTGGTGGTTATTTTATTAATGG
>Ga0116227_10014602_pt1 | contig 11911 bp, 5 predicted proteins | sample S1TSphgellanicum_FD_89693 | JGI IMG/M metagenome (GOLD analysis project Ga0116227, IMG submission 89693) | Host-associated microbial communities from peat moss isolated from Minnesota, USA - S1T2_Fb - Sphagnum magellanicum MG | ecosystem: Host-associated > Plants > Peat moss > Unclassified... | reverse complement strand
ATTAACATACAAATAAAAATATAAAAATATTATTTAAATCTTAAATTTTTTTATATTTATTAAATAGATGGAAGAAACTCTCGATTTCTTTTTCTTTTTTTTTTTTTTTGAAATCTCCCTTAAATAGAAAATTTTATGTGACCTTGAAGATGTAATGCCTTTCTTTTGGTTCACCTATATAGGTGAGAAGAGAAGAACTTTGGGCAAACCGTATGGGATAAAATTAACATGCCAAGATAACATACTAGGGAGGACCACAATGTATGTGTTTGTGTATATAGTTGTAGTCAAGGATGAATTAAACACTTACAGTTCTTGTATTTTGACATGGGATTTGACCTTTAAAAATTGTATTAAATTTTCAAAATGGGTATATGCAAGTTACGGTGGTTCACTTTTGTGACAAAACGGTGTTTTCTTTCTAAATACCTTTTATTCAAATGCATATGGTGATTAATATATCCTTAGATCTACTAATTAGGACTTGGATTTAAACTAACAATTCCATTATGAAGAGAATTATGTGGTTATTTATTGATAAAAAACTCATTTGTTAGTGGTAATGGACTTTTGAAATCAAAAAATATGAATTAGTTGTCTAACTAGAACATCACAAAATGGAAAACAATTATATTGAATCACATTCCAAATTTTTTATTGAAACTCAATAATAATGTAATATAAGATGATAATATATATGAGGAATCTTTTTTTTGAAAACCTTAACTACTTAATAGTTAAGGATTATTGAATGGTTAAAATTTGACCGTATTTTCATTAGTCCATATGAGTTGCAATTATTGTTTGTTTTTCAATTTTTTTGTTCCAAAAACATAATTTTTTGAAAGTTTTACATGGGGCATTATTCAAATGAACTTTCTAGGTTTTCCTTTTAGGACTTCCAAATTAAAAAATGACATTAGCTACATTAAATACAAGTTTTCACATAGATTTGTGAAGGTGTCAAGGTGATTGAACATGTATTATTCAAAAATCAAAATAATAATTTTTTGAAAAGTAAGAACCATGTCCATTGGAATCATTTGAAAAAATCTTTTATGGACTTATAAGGATTGTAATATTTGCCAATATTGAGCCAATATACTGTGCATTCATTCACATGTGAACATTCTCTTCATCTTTAATTACATAATTTTTCAAATTACATACCCCTTTGTTACCAAAAAAAAAGGTATATGATAAAAGGTGCCCAAACCTTATTATTTTGGGTGCAAATGGGATAACATGAGTTACACCTGCCTACTTTTTTATTGGTTTTGGAAAAAAATTCCTTGAATATTTTTGAAAAAATCTTTAAATTTTTCTAATTATTCTTCACACTATATTATTAAGGTTCATGTCATTTTTGATATGGTACATGTCATTAAAAAAAAATCCATTTACAAGTTTTTTTTACTATTTAAAAATAAGCATTATAGTGTTTAATGAGTGTTTTTGTTAAATTTTTATTCGTTGGATTAATTTCAAATTAATTTTCATGTTCCCATGATGTATTAAAAACATAATTATATAAAAAAAATCTTACAATTTCAACATCAAATTAAATTACAACTTTAAAACATGAAAAAACCAAGCAAGCATTACACTTGTTATGGTACATGTTATTGTGACAGTGCCCATTTATCATAAAATTTTTTTTTTGTACAATCATACCCCAACCCAAGGATATGTAGCAAAAATAACAAAACCACATATGACACTAGTATATACTTTAATTTAAAACTAAGAATTTTGTACAGTTGAGCTTTCTCCAAGTATTTTTTTAAAATTCAAGTTTACATTATATTGATGAAACCTTCCCAAATTTTATAGAAGAAACCATCCAAGAAAGGGAAAAAAAAGAAAAAAGGGGCAAAGACTGAAGTTTAAGCAAACAAATAACCCAACAAAAGTGGGCCATAAAAAGGAAAGGGGACCATTAAGAACCGAACCTTCCATTAATTACATGAAGCAGATCAATTAAGAAAAGGGGAGGTAAACCCAATAAAATTCCTACCTTAGAATAACCCTTCCTTTTAGTAATCCCCTATTTTGAAATGGAGGCACCAAAGCTCTTTATAATGCCATTGACATTCTCTATCTACAAAAGGAAAACAACACCAATAAAGGCAAGCCCATCCTTGGGTGGTACCACTAAAAATGTTACATTTGATTTTCTTGGACCCATTGAACTTCGAAAAATCATACGAAACATTGAAATAAAAATTTTCATAATTTGTTTTTAATGAATAAATTTATTAGGTTCCATAGATTTTGAAATTTCAATAATATTAAAAATATACTTTATTTTGATGTTCCTAATCATTGCATTTATAAAAGATTTGATGAAATGTAACATGGGTTTTTTCCCTTAAACTTTTTGGTCAAGAACACAAATTTGAAACATGATTTTTAAAAAAAATTGTGAATTTTTTTCTTAATTTAATTTGGAAGTCATTTTATTTTTAGGGTTTTATTAGGAAATTAATTGATTAAATATATTTTAGTTATTAATTTCCAAAGTTGAAGCTATTGATTTTTTAGAAGGCCATTTTAATTAAGAATACAAATTTTTAAAATTTCTAATTTTTTAAATTCTCAAATAAGCACCAAGTCATATATTAATGCTTGCAATGGATAAACATGAAAAAATAATAATTTATAGTTGTAAAAACATTCAAAAGAAAAGGACCAAGAAAATAATTTAGTTGTTTTTTTATTCCTTAGCCATTCCTTGAGGTGGTTATTAGTAGTACCACCCAAAGATGGGTTCACCCATAAAAGAGGGCCTATGGTGCCCTTTGTCATCCACGCCATGTTAGCACATCAATGGAATACAAGTTTTGTCTTTAATGACAAAATAATGAAAATTCACCACAAAAGAAATCACCACTAAATATGGTACTTAGAAAACACCATGTGATAACAACATTAATTACAACCAAACTAGTTGTGAGGGTAACCCACTTTGGCAAGTGAGAACTTCAAGTTTAGATTCTAATTAATTAGATTTAAATTGATGCAACCTTGCAAAACTTTATTTATAAACACATTGAAGATTTGAAAAATGTACAAAGGAATAAGAAAAAGGAAAAGGGAAAATTTACAAGAAGTCAAGTTAGCTCAAAGTTGATGTCAAAATATCTCCATGTCATATTGGATTTTCAAAATTAGAATTATGATGCCATTGACTAGACTCAAAGGGAGTAGTAGGTCAAAATAAGAATATTGCCTATAATAGAAATATTCGAAGATCACAATTGGGTGCCAATTTTTGGTCATGGTGAGAGACCTTGAAAATGGGTATCACCAACACCACTAACATAAGTATTGCCAAATTCTTCACCAAAGATGTTCTAAAGCTCATGGGAACAAGGAACAAAATAATCTATCACATCTACCATCTTTTGTTCAAGTAACTTCCCAATGTTATTGTCATTTCATTCGAGCTGTGAAGACACCTTACAAACAATGTGCAACAATTTAAATTAATTACCCAAAGTGAATGATAGTAGATAGTTATGTACTAACCATCCATTTGTATCTATGTATTTACCTACATTGGGTGGTTACAAGGTTTGGAGAATTATAACCATTGGTTTGGTTTCAATTAGTAAAAATTGAACCGGAACCAAGTCTAATTTTTGGAATTATAATCAAAGTTTATATTTTTTGAAAAACTAGATCTTAGTTCCATTTATGTGTGAAACTAGTTCCAAAATTAAAATCGAGATTTTTTTCTAAAAACTTTCAATTGAAGGCTAACCAAAGGTTAATTAAAAACCAATCACTAATTACAATTTGGGTTACTTGGAACCAAGTCTAAGTTTCAATATATATTAAAACCAAAACCATAATTGTTTTGAAGAATTGGACCCATAAATAGATTCCCAATTCAATTCATGTCATGTGGAACCATAACTAAAACTACAATTATTTTAATTTCAAATTTCAAATTGGAATTAAAGGTTCTTCATAGTAGTAAATAATTACCGAACACTAGCATTTATTAGTGTTTTCTAGATATTGAGGAAAATCTAGATATCAATATGCATAATTGTTGAATATGGATAAAACCACATTCAAGTTTCTTTTTTCCCCTTCATTCGTTGGATGTCAACCTAAGTTTTATCCTTATGTGTTACCATATCTGTCTAAAGGGGGATTTTGAGAATTAAGCGTTCAGGAAGAACCAAACCTTCATGTCACTTTTCTCCTTTTTCATGGCAACAAAATGGGTACCAACACTTTTCTAAGCTCCTTGGTTTTTCTCATTGATTTTTGTTTTGACACTTTTTAAGCTACTTGTTTGGTGTTTTTTTTGTTTTGTTTTTGAGCTCCAACTCTTGATGTCAAGCTCATGTTGTTTTTGTTCTAGGAGGTTAGGTTGTACTCTTGTAATTTTGTTAAAAACAAGAATTGAGAATTTGGTATGCATAACATTTGTGCATATCCATAATGTTTTAAAAATTGAAAATTAGACTATTTGTAACTAGCAAAGAAAAAAAAAAAAGAATGTGTAACTAGTTGTCGAAATATTTTTATTTTTATTTTTGGATGCATATCCTTCCTTGCAATATATATGTGTGTGTGAGAGAGAGAGAGAGAGAGATCCATAGGTTAGGTCTAAAAGTCAATAAATGGACAAGAAATTGATATTTACCTACTTATCAACCACCTATTTGTTTAGCTAGTTACCTATTCACATAATAATTTCTTGGACATTTAATCATTCCCAACCTTCTTTTTGTATGATATTCACCTTGGGGGAACTAACAACCAAATTGATACCAAGGGAAAAATCCCAAAATTCATTTGAATTAATTTTAAATATTACAAATATTCCATGTTTGGACTAAATCAAGGTCTTTGAATCCAAATCTAACATTTTTTGGGTTTAACATTGTCATTATGAAGCATCATTCAAAAAGGTGAAAGGTGTTGGTTCATTTTAGCCACCCACTCATACATGTATTATTAATGCTGGGTGGATATCATTACTACAAAATGTGTGTGCAATTCATTAATCCCTATTCATTAGACTAGTGAATTCACTACTTTCCAATTAGTCCTTGTTTACTAAGGCCAATGAATTCATTTAAAACCTAGTGAAATCACTTGGTGTATAGGGACAACTTTTGTTGTATATATCAAATTACATTCATCAATTTCAATTTTTTAAAATGATTTTTAAGAACTAGGTCAGATCTTAAATTTAATTTTAATTTTAAAATTATAATATCCATTTAGGATATGAAACTTTTTTTTTAAAAATCAAAATTTGGATTTCACACTTCCGGTATCATCTTGAAAAATAATATCTATAAAATCTTTAAGGCAATTATCACAACCCACATAACAAGGTTCAAACATATTATTACAAAACCTATATATGAAGCTTGGATAAGATTATAAATTGCAAATTACATGTCCACAAACTCATTATTTTCAAATTCACCTTCATATTCTTTTAGTTTTTCTCAAGAATCATTAGTTTTAATCAACTTTATCAAGATAATAGGTTAAAACAACCCACCTTAAAATCATTTGGCCAATTCTTGTTAAATATAAATATTAACCTATTTACATTATCTATCTATAACTCACATCTCTTCAAATTCATCAATATCTTAGCCAAGGAAAAAACTTTCTCAATTTCAATTTGGGATCCCACAATTAAATATCCAACTAGTAAGGAAAACAACAATTGAAAACAAGGATTCATGTTTTCTTCACCATTCCAAAATTCATTTAATGTCCTTTTCATCAATTTGGTACTTTCGAAACATTTGTCAATTCCTTGATTGGCTCATTAATCATAGCAATCATTTAAAAAATATTAAAACAAGAATTTTCATCATTCAGTTAATTTACCATAATTTTGTGTTCCAACACAAGGTGAAAATACATGGTGGCATTTCAATAGCACTAGAAACAAACATTATTCATGAGATCTTCCACCATAAAAATAAATTATTTTTTGCCAATAAAAATAATCCTAACCTAAGATTCTTAAATCTTAGGTTTGACATTAAAAATAATGTGTTATGGGTTTTCTTTTATTCATACTTCAATAAAAATGAAAGAAAAAAAAATTGAAATGCCACATATTTATTTCTTAATGTTGAAAGAAGCATCAACAATTCCAAAACCATAACCATATCATTTTTCATAATATTAGCCATAGAGGGTGCTATTCCAAAATCTTTTTTTAATTTCAAGGCCATAGTGATTGCTACATGCACGGCACTGAAAATTAACCAATTCCCACAAGATTTTTTAAGCACACAACCACTCACAATTAAAAAAATAAAATCCATAATCATTTGAAAGACATCCCAAAATAGTGGTGGAAGCACATGGCCAACTATTTTCATTGATGTTTAACAATTGTAATATAAAATAATTATTATTTTGAATTATGATGCTTCTTGGAACAATATGAATTCATTTGCAAACTTATAATTATAAGGGTGAATTCAAGATTGAATGTTTCAATATTGATAGAAATTACATTCCCCATAAGTCCATATAAGATTTTTTAAAATGATTCAAATGGACATGGTTGATATTTTTTAAAATGTTATTATTATAATCATTGAATAATACATGTTCAATCACCTACAAACCTTCTCAAATCTATGTAAAAACTTGTATTTAATGTAGTTGATATCATTTTAAAATTTGAAAGTCTTGAAAGGAAAACCCAACAAGTTTAGATGAATAATGACCCATGTAAAGTTTTTTAAAAATATGCTTTTGGGACAAAGAAATTGAAAACAAACAAAAATTGTAACTCATATGGACTTATGAAAATATGGTCAAATTTTAACCATGCAAAAGTCTTTAACTATCAAACAATTAAGGTTTTCAAATAAAAGATTCTTCATATGAATTTTTCATCTTATATTACATCATATATTGAATTTCAATAACAAATTTGGAATGTGAATCGATATAAGAAATTTCATTTTTTTGATGGTCCAATTAGATAACCAATCAATATTTTTCAATTTCAAGGTCCATTACTACAAACAAATGAATTTTCTATCAATAAATAACCACATAGTTCTCTTCATAATGAAATTTTTAGTTTAGATCCAAGTTCCAATTAGTAAATTTAAAGATATATTAATCACCATATGCATTTGAGTAAGGGGTACTTAGGAAAAAAACATTGTTTTGTCACAATAATGAAACATTTGATTGTGCATCTACCCATAAATCAAATATCACAAAACAATTTGCAAATTCCACAAATAAAAAATCTTACACAAATAAAAACAAAAAATTAACCTAGTTTTCATTATAGTGTTTAATTTTCTTGGCCTCAAATGAACTTCAATACAAGTTTTGTTCCATTTTTATTAGCCTTTACTAGAGTTTTTTGGCCAAATGATGCAAATCTATAAATCTATTTGGATAGACTTTATGGAAATGTATTTAATGCCCATACAAACTTTTCATTCTTAGTGGCACATAGGCAAACTTTGGAAAAAACATGTTCCTTGGAAGCTCTCCTCCAAACTTAAAACTTCATAGTTCATAACAGACTTAAAAGCACTTATCATTGCATTCAAATTTGAACCCTCATCTTTAGTTATATGTTATACATCACAAACTTACTAGGATTTATAGGTTTGTAGAAATTTCATGTGAAATCTGATTTTCATAGGTTCATAAAAAAATTACTTGAATTTCATGCTATGGTTAATTATATGAATGATATTTGTACATATTCAATATCTTAAATATTCAAGTAAATGAGACTTTTTGTTTAATGATATATGTGAATGTTCATGTTTAATACACAAAAATTGCATAGTTTTATGCAAAATTATACCATGATAATTGTATAAATTTAGTTAAAATGTAAATCTTACACACTGCATATCAAAACATCATAAGTAGAAAAAAAATTCATTTATATAAAATTAATATATATTATTTTCATGCCATTTTTACATGTTGAAGCCCACAAATTTTGCATAGACATATTGGTATACAATCTTTGCATGAAATCTATTGAAATTTTGTGATATTGTTAGTTTGTATGTAATCTTATTTCTCAAGCCATATTCATCCAAACAATCAATCAATTTTTTTGCCAATGCTTGTCATGTAGTCTAAGAAGCTTCAAACAAATCAAGAATAATTACATACTTTGGCTTCCAATCAGATTTCAAAAAAATTATAACCAAGGCAAAAACATCACAAGCACCTTTGGACATCCAAAGACCAAAACTAATAGAAGCAAAATGACACTTTTCAAGGAGAGGCAAAACATAAACTTCCTCTCACTATAAAATCGACTTCCTCTTAAAAAAATTCAAAAATTTTAAATTGTTTGCATCAACATGTTATTCCACTTCTTATAATAAGGTATTAGACTCTTCCTTAATTTTGTTCTTGGGTTAAAGAAAAGCACAAAATTGAAATAACACAACATATAATGCATGATTTGAAATGCATCAAATATCACTTTTACATTGTCATTCGCACATAAAAAATGATCAACATAAGGCATTCTCATTATGAGGCCTTCACTTTTTCCTTTGGAAATGCAATAGTTCCAAAATTTACTTAGTTTTTCTAATCATTTTTTGGAACTCTACTTTCTTCATTTTGCAAACTTGAGTTTTCTTCAGTTTCTTGGGTTTGGAACTTTTGCTGTTCCAAGATTTCTTCATAACCTTGAGATCTGTCAGTCAGAATATCAGCTTGGATGTTATAGTTTGTCATATCCAATACATATGAAATGTGACATCCAATATGATAACCAGATATCTGCCCAACACTAGTAGTTACCTGGGTAGGATGGTAGGCTCTACAGGATTATGAGTTACCCACTCTGTTATGGTTCATCCACCACTGAAACATAATGAGCTTCCAATGAGTGGTGCACTGGTGGGCGTTGAGTCACATAATTCATCCATTTATCCATCCATCCATCTTGCACAGTGGGCCAGCTGGTGAGTGCTGGTTCACTCTTCTGTCCTCTCAAAAGGATGACCCTTGAACACAGCAGAGAGACAACTATCCACATGATCCAGCAGAAATGTAGCAAGAAACCAAAATCAATGGATGGTGCACTGGTGACTGCTGGGTCACAAAATTCATCCATCCATTCACTCGTCCATCCATCCATTCATCCATGTGCACTGGCTGGTGTGAGTTTGTTGGTTCACTCTGTTCACTGGGCAGGATGACCCTTGAACAGAGCAGAGAGACAAGTCGCCGCATGACACAGCACAGCTATGTAGCAGGAAACCAAAAACAACACATGATATGATGACACATGACGTCAAGAGTAGATTTTGATGAAAACAGAAACCATGCTATTCTAATAAAAATTTCAAAACAAAACACTGTTTGTTGCATTCCAAGAGGAAACTGGGAGTATATGTATTAAGTACTTACTACTATTACTACTACTACTAAGAAGACTCTTAATAATGCAACCAACAAGAGCCCGTTGCCCCTATAATGGAGTGAGAGTGGCATTAAATGCAACCCAGAGTTTGGACAAACCCAGATCCCAGAGCTGCTGATGGGTTGCGCTAATTTTAAGCTGTTACAAATCTCAACTGATTCTAGAGCAACAATAGTATTGATTGATGATGCTAGAAGCACAAAAAGAGAGAGAGAGCGAGATTTTGGTAAAGTATACCAAGCGCACAAATCTCTAGACGCCATCCGCAGATTAAGCATGGTACCAAAATATAATAAAGATCAACCGGACAAAAGCAGCTGCAGATGCGAACTTAATTAGAGAGCAAGCTGCTGTTACAACTTATTAGTTGCATCTTTTGTGATTTTGTTGTGCACGGGGAAAGATATAAATTTAAACAATCTCGCTTGCCCATGAGTGCCTGCCTGTGACAGTACCTAATAATTTTTGTGTCAGCAGCTGGGTTGTTTGTTTGAAATCACAAGTAACTTTTTTGGCATTCCCTGTAAGTAAGGAAAAGAGTGGAAACATCTGACAAATTAAAGTTTAGGAATTAACAAAACAGAGGGAAAGCTCTCAAGGGCATCATGAGATCAATGGTTCAATATTTCATTCTAGTTTTCCCACTGCGAAACAGACGGATCATTGTATTTTCAAGTGTTGGGTGGTTCTTGACTTTTACAAAGAACCTCCTGTTCTCGTTCTTTACAAAAAAATTGGAATGGTTCCAGTTTCAGTTTCACCAAAAAAAAAAGGGAAGCTGAGATTTAGTTCTTGAGAAAAGAAAATCCAGGGTTGGGTTTTGGAAATCAGACCCAGTTCGGTTTTGGGTAACCTGGTCTGGAGCTGGGGGTTAACCAGCAGTTAACTGCGGGTCTGGAACTGTTGGCTAATTGCCAATTAACCCTCAGTTCTGGACTTTTCTCTCCCCCAAAAAGAAAAAAAAGATTTCAAAAAATTTGGTTACTGTTCCAGAATTGGATCTGGTTTTAAACCCAATTTCAATTCCAATTCCAGAAAGATCCAGTTCCAATTCGATTTTTACTATTCAGCAATGATTCTAACCAGCCAAATTGGGTAACCTTTTCCCATTGTTAAACAAACCATTTCATGTTTGCATAAGGGAAATTCAAGTTGTTCTTCATGGTCCCACAGGGAATCCTAAAAAAAGTTTCTTGTGAATTAATATATTGTTGGTTGAGTGATCAATAAATAAAGGCTAAGCTAGCAAGCAAGCTAGCTGTCTACATATATAGCTTTCTGTCACAAAGTTTAGTCTGTTGATGGGAGTCAGTCCATCCGTCCATGGTTCTGCAACTCGCAACAAGCCTGCCCAACTCGATCGTTTTGACACTTTCTATTTTTTCACCCCTGATCTTTCTGCAATAATAATGATTGACATCTTGGCAGCCGCGTGCAATTCTGACACACAACTCTAAACTGATCAAGTAATTCTGGCCAGATCTTTCTTTGCACCAACAGATCCTGAAAGGGTTTTGGCTCCCTACAAAACCCAAGTGTTTAAATATAGATCACACTTGAGGACCAAAGCTGAGCATCAGACCTCAAAGCACAAAGATGTTAAATACCCCCTAACAAGCTTTGCTTTGTTTGGGTGTAGAAGTCAAAATTGAAATATGCGAACGAGCTCTGTCTGCTCAGATGTCAATGTTGTGTCAATTTCAAGTGTTTTCCTGGAGTGTGACCGACCTTTAAGATAGTTCTCAGTTACCTAAAATGGAAGGGAATAATAGTACACACATCGGTCAGAGTGAACCCTCACCTTCGAGTTCACCGTCCATCCACTGGATGTTTGTTTATGTCTCAGATGTGGATGACTCACAACTGAGTTAATATCTGGTTTCACCTTCATTCTGTATAGATAGGTAGGAAAAGTAGGCAACTACTATGCAAATAGATGGTTTATACATAACTATAGACTTTTTTTATTAAGTATCTACTAACAACCTGCAAGTGTGGTGTTCGTGTATGTAGGTAGCAAGAAAATGCAACTTAGCTAACCACCATTGGTTAGCTAGGGAACTGAAACTCAACAGAAAACTGTTTCCTCACCACTTATCCATCCATCCTTCACGGTGCACTACTTGTACTAGTGCTGGTTTACTCTGGCCGTACACATCCTCCTGTATTTCAACTCTGGTATTGACTATTCACAATTTTGCTGAGTTTGTTAACTAGGATCTGAATTTCCTCGAGAGTGACCAAAGTGGAGATTTGTGTGCCAGAAAAATAAGTCTTCCTAATTCGCTTAGACAAACAAGTGCTGGCCACAGATTATCTTTGTATTTTGAAATTAAGGTAGAAGCACCCCTCAACTCTCATAATAAGCATGTTGAGGAATCAGACTTTTCTGTTTTTTTTTTTTTTTTTTACATTTTTTTTTCCTTTAAAAAAAAAAGGTTTTAAAACCCAACCCACTTTAACGCTTTTTTTTTTTTT
>Ga0116227_10014601_pt1 | contig 11912 bp, 12 predicted proteins | sample S1TSphgellanicum_FD_89693 | JGI IMG/M metagenome (GOLD analysis project Ga0116227, IMG submission 89693) | Host-associated microbial communities from peat moss isolated from Minnesota, USA - S1T2_Fb - Sphagnum magellanicum MG | ecosystem: Host-associated > Plants > Peat moss > Unclassified... | reverse complement strand
CCACTGTTGGGAGCTGATGAACTCAGTGGGTAGTCATGGCAGCTTGTCACTGCCGTTCGTGATGAAGGTGATGGTCTGTCACTTTGTGAGCGACTCTCATGAGGTTATGACTGCACTCATTGTTGTGTTACCTATAATTGTTGTTGTGGAGATTTCTCTGCAACTTCATCACGCTCTTTTCCTGTATATAATATGTTCCAGTGTTTGGTAGTTCTCTCTTTTTCAAAGAAAGATCCAGTGGGTGAGGGTTAGGTATCTGGAGCCTTGACCAGTGGTTCTCAAAATATCAGAGAACTGGGCATGACCCACAACCCTGGTTCTCAAGAAACCAAAGAACCTGCCAAAGACCCTGCCCTGAACTGCAGGTTCTTTGTCAGTTCTTTCATGAAACTCACTGGGTTCTTTGAAAATTTTCAGAAAATCCCAGAACTAGAGGTTTTGTCTTATTTCCAACCTCCAATTCCAGGTTTGTAAACTATCCCGAGAGTTTTTGAATGTAAGAGTTGTCCAAAATTCTGAAATCTTCCTTGTTGAATGATGTTGTAAATATGAGTTCCAAATCTACGTCATCGTCACAGATTCACAAAATCCCATGGCTTTGCAATGCTTCCAGAACAAATGAAAATTTGACTCAAAACGGGTTTCTTTAAGAGACCCATTTTATGGCAAATTCAATTCTAGGGTATGTGAGTACTGCTCCTATTTTGCAGGTCCATTTTTGGATTAACATTTGAATCAAGTTGTGATCAGGTTGTAAGTTAACAACAAATCTCCAATGATAAAACTTACACAATGGCAAAAACTCTAATATATCCAGCATATCCACATTCACTGAAATCTGAAATATAATCCAACAAGAAAGTCCACAAGTATACCAATACCAAATCCCTCATTGTTTCACATTCATGTTTTTTCATCATAGCATGAACATCAAAGGTAGCAATTATGATGTTATGTGTGCAAGGAGTGAAGTTCACTTAATTATGGACCGTAATCATATTATCATTGGGTCTTCAAGGATCCAACAATTTTAGCATTGCATTAGAAATGTTTTTCAACCTCAAATTCAAGAGCATAACCTAATTTCAATTTTCATTTTCCCAATCATTACCACCATGTAGTGCAACTCATTGTGCACTTGGCCAACAATTGACTTCTTCATCGCCGTGCCCTTCAATGCTTTGATTCTTTAAAGGATACACAAGAAAAAGCCTTAGCAACCTTGATCATGACAATCTCACCTTTCTTTCATCTCCACATGCCTTATGCTCAAGAGATGCCAATGCATAATCAAGATCAAGAAGATCTCACCATGCAGTAAAGAAGGAATTGTATAATTAGTGGAAGAAGATCATTTGTAATAGGAAAATTCAAGTAACAAGGTTGTGGGCAAGAAAGGATCTCTGATTTTGCCATGTGGGACAATAAGACCAATACATTCCCATTAGTATAAGCAAGAGATGGGTCCAATGTAATATGGTTGCTAGTATTGTAAGAAAAAATATATATGGTAGAAGAGAAACAACAATTTCAAGCCCTTACATAACCAAGTATTCCACATAAATGGATAAGCATCAATTGAACCACAATTCCTTGACAAACTACTTCCATGAATATCATAATGATCTTTCACATTTTAATGCAAAAACCACCTTCCAATTCATGTCTTCTCTAGTACCCTTAACAATAAGTTCAAGGTTTCAAGCATTCTTCACATCACAACTTCAACATTTGTCATTTCATATATCCCATCATGGTAAGATGACACGTCCCCGCATTCATAGGTACAACCATTGCATATTGCATACATAATAAACCCTAAACCCTAAACCACCATTGATCATCCAAGGTGATTTGTTAAAGTCTTTGCCGGCCTAGATGAAGCAAGAAACAAGGGACATATCAATGACCCATATCATTGCACACACTCCAAAAAATTGAAGGTAAAATGGCTCACAACAAAGGATCTAAAAAATAAGAGCCTTTACAATCATGAATGACATTCAAATTGTGCATAATTTATCATAAATACTCATCCAAGAGTTTGCAAATTGTTTGTCTCTTAATACCATTTAATAAGTTCTTCATTGACCTTTTACAAGGTGTCCTTACTCCAATTTTGTTGCTATTTCTTTGCTACTTCTTAATAATCAATTTTTTTTTGAGAATTTGTCAAATAATATCCTACAAACTTAGTCTATTCTAATTCCATGCATTCATTGACCTTTTATTTTCCATATTGCATTGATGAAATCCATTCCACCCAAGTGTACATTACAAAACATCAATTATAAAACCTTACAAAATATAATACTAAAAAGTAGGTTCATCTTTCATGGATAAATATTGTTTTTCATATATCATGGGAAGAATATCATTTATTAAGAAATAGTTTATGATTCATGGGTTGCATTCGTTCAACTCCATTGTCATCATTATGTAATTGCAACAAATTTGGTTCCATTGACATCATTGTAGAATTAAAAACTTCATTGTTATGTAGTCCTACCCTCTTTAGTTTCATTGATGTTTATTCTATCAAGAACAACCTCATCCTTAATGTAGTAGATTGCCCAATTAGGTTTGGTTTGGTTTGGTTTGGTTGACATTTATCCTATGAAGAAGACCAACCTTAGCTCTTCATGGTAATGTTGTTCAAAACAATAGATCTTTCTTCATATTCAACTACTTTCGAACATTCTTTGAAAATTTATATTTGACAATATAAATCGAAGCCAACACTTACAAGCGATGGAAGTCAACTATGGTTGAATTTTTTACTTCAGACTTATGATCTATGAAACCAAATGGTAAAAGCTATCAATACGTCACATAAAAATAACAAGTGTTCGATGTCATTTCATCTTTGGAAAACTCTATCATCATTGGGTTATCATTGGGCCATTTTAGATGAGGGTCCAAGTTCCAATGAAATAGAACAATCCTTTTGGCTGAGAGCCACAAATTGGCCTCACATCCTTTAGATGAGAGACCACGACCAAAAAGTGGCAAATTTTCAAGGCTAAACCTACATGGCACCATTTTGGAGGGAAATTCAATTGGCTCAGACCAAAAACAAAGACAAAAGAAAAAGGAGCTCAAATGAAAGCTTGTGATTGAGAGAATCAAGATGGAAGAGCTCTAGGGTCCAAGACCAAAAAGTGGCAAATCGAGGCAAAACTTACATAAGACCGTTTTGAAAGGAAATTCAATTGGTTCAGACCCAAAAAACAGAGAAAACTAAAATTCAAAGGAAAGCTCATGATTTGGAGAACCAAGATGTAAGCTAGGGTCCAAGACACAAAAGTGGCAAATCAAGGCTGAATCTACATGGCACTATTTTCGAGAGAAAATCAATTGGTTCAGACCCTAAAAAAATAAAGAAAAAAGAAAAAAAAAAAGAGAGCTCATAATTTGAAGAACCAAGATGCAAACTAGAGTCTAAGGCTTGGTCCAACTCAATGATTCAATTTGCTTCAAATGACTCCAAATTTGGACCCTGGAACCCCCATCTACTAAAGTGGGCCTTATAGTGTATAGAGTAAACCTTGAGGCTTCAAGCTTTATTGACACAAAGACCCATGTGAGGTGAAGAAGTCAATGCAAGCCACATTCCGATAAAGCTGCTTGTCAAGTGCTTTATCAAATGTAAGGACATTCTTCGATTTTATTTTTAAAATTTAAATCTGTGATATGCCATAGCTACCTGTCAAGTAACATAGGAGAAATTGAAAAATCAAATAAAAATGGGGGATGTCCCAGTAAACAGAATTCCCACCCACCAAAGTAGGCATTCTGTTTTTATAAACAGCCCCCAACAACAACAACAGCAGAGGAAAAAATTGCATTGGCTAACATGCCCCTTCAATTACACTAATATATATATATATATATATATAAATTGAAGCCGAGTCTTTCAGAGTCTTTAGGTTTAATAGGTATATTATATTTGTGACAAAATGAGCTTGACAACATTCAAAGAACAAATACATTGATGAAAACAGCAAATGGAGGATAAAAACTAAAAACCCATGACGATTTGATGATCCTTCCATCATCATCATCATCAGAAAGAGTCCTAGTGATTGAACGAAGACTCAAAAAAAAAAATCAAGAACCAGAACCAGAACCAGAACTGCACTCTCTCTGTGTTGCATGAGAATGAAATAAAGAACAAAGATAGGTGTAGCAGATAGAAGAAATTTCGGAATGAATGAATAGTCAGGTAGTGGAGATTCATAAAACCCTTTCAGGAACCCCTTTGAATTTTCTTTTTCAAAGAGAAGATTGAAACAAACCCTTTTGCAAAACCAACAGTCAAAAACCACTTCCTTGACAACCAAGATGATGTAAAAACAGGTCAGGCGAAAAACAGTTTCATTGCAAGAGCCTAATTAGACATAAGAAGGTTAAGGAAGAAATGGAAGAAATTAGGGCAAAAAGGAAAAAAACCTAAAAAAACATATCAACATATTCAAACAGAAGAAGAAGATGAAGGTGGTCAAGGAGGAAATCCTTCTCTCCAAGTTGGTCGTAGACGAGTACTGTCAGAAGCTCGGAAGATCGATCCATTTATGCCTGCTTCCGTGAGCCTTCATTCAGGAATCGCCTGTAGAACTGCTTGTTGCTGCCTCCTGCAACTATTCCCGATTCCCAACAAGACCGCAACAAGGAATGGGGGTTTACAGATCTTGTTCTCTCAGAGTCTGATTGCCCAATCTTTGTGCGGTCATGTGAACTAACCAACCGTGAGGAGCAGGAGACCTAATGCCATAATCACCCGGGTCTTCCCCTTCCACCCATTGACCATCTGTCGTATTGAAAGCTAGAGTTCCCTGATGATCATGAGATCGAGAGAAAAGAAGATACAATTGTTGTAACTCGTGGCGAAGTTCGAGAGAAATTTATAATGTTCAAGAAAAAAATGGTGCTACTATAGCAACCGTAAGTTTCATAAGGCTACTACAGTAATGAAAGGAAGTGGATCTCTCTTTAACCTACGGCGGCAACTGTCTTCAGTGCGTCACGAATCCCTTCTTTTTTTCGCTTTTGGAGCAACCGCGAATGAGATCACAGCAACCGGAGCTGCACTTGGGAGGAATTAGTTAGGCGTGATGATCTCGAGTATGAAGCAGCAGAATTCTTCCAGCTTCTACCCACTTTCACAAACTACTGGCATCCGAAGTTGCCTTCAGATAAGACGTCTCTGAATCATCCCCACCTCCTCCCTGTTGCCCCGATGATCCACCTCCATCTCTGTGTCCCGCGAGCTGGGGATCGGAGACCATCCCAAGATCAGGTCCGTGACGTCCACCTCCATGATGGATCTGATCTCCGCGTAACCCTAGGCAGGACTGATTGCCATCTCTAGTCGAGCCGCCGCCGTCTGAGAATCCTGCTGACAGCTGCGATGATCCGTTGCAGTCCCCATGAATGCCTCTCTCGCTCGAAAACATTTGGAGTCCGCCGCTGTTGCAACCGCCGCCCGACTGCATCATCGCTTGTTGGGTGTAGAAGGATTGCTGCTGCGATGCTTGCTGCAGGTACTGAGGAATCGAGTTCCGTTGGGTCATGAATAGCTGCTGCTGCTGCAGGTACTGTTGGGCAGCTGCTTGTTCATGGACCGGGGGTGCTGGAGCAGCCTGCATACATGGCAATTCCAAGACAAGCACCCAAGCTGCTGGTGTCAATTTCTAACGCTCCTAACTAGCTAGAAGAATCCTCTCCAGAAACGCCCCCACATGTGTGATCTCGTTCTCACAACCCCAGAATTCTCAATAGATCTTCATGACAGCGACATGATGTATAGCAAAGCGATCCTAGCAGCATGGAATGAACTATGAACTCTGCTTTCGACGAAGAAAACCACTAGAGTACCTGAGGTGGTGGGTTGTGAGCAGCTGTTGTTCCAGCTTGTGGCTGCTGCGCATCAGCTATGGCTGCCAGGTACATCAAATTCTGCTGCAACCTCGCTTGGTACCTGCAGCATTCATTCATTTCTCCCCACACGATCTTGAGTTCAGTACCCATGAATGCCAAATTGAAAAACATGTGCACTCGATCACCCTCTAAATAACACGAGTTCATCATATTACTCCATTGAAAAAAAGCAATGCAGGTGATCAGCCATGAAGAGTGTGTGCAGCAGGAGGAACCCAATTAGGTACTTACGTAGCGCAATCGTGGATTTTGCCAAGGTTCTGGTTGTCAAGAATAGCAAGAATGAGCTGCTTGTTCTCATCCAAATACTGTGAGTCACACAGTAACCCACCACCACAACACACAAGTCCCCTGCGCGTGATGTTAGAAAACCGAAGATCATGCGTGAAACAAACAATAATGCACTTGTAAGATCTTGCACGGCATCTTACAATCTCCTCCTACATGTACTTCTCGTTGATGTTTTTACTGAAGCTGCACAGAATCTGAGCATTTCAATGATCATATCATGGCACGCAGCAACCGAGCGAGCGAGCCATGCAGTGGTGGACGTTCTATACGCCGCTTTTGTAAGCAGCAGCATCCAAGGCATGACTCGTGAGAGGAAGAATTACCTTCTGGATGAGCTCTGTGGTGATCTGCATGTTGGAACTTCCATAGGTCGACGCCATTTGCTGCATCGTATATTGTGAGCAGCGTTGTTGAAGAAAGCTCATGGATCAGCGGTCAAGCACGCTGTAAAATCGGTGTAAGCAGCTGCGGCACACTTGTTCTCGCTCCTCCTCCTCCTCCTCCTCTTCCTCTCAATGCCTTCCTTCACACAAACAAATGCACACCAAACTTTGACTCATGCGCCGTGCTCTGAAGTCGTCGACACAAGGAGGTTAAAAGTTAGGAGTCACAGGATCTGCATGGATGCGTCGCAGATGATCACTTGCGACGAGCGCTACAATTAGTCCCGCGACCTCAGATGCAGCAGAATGCTTCTGATGACATGCAGAGCCTCAAGTACTCGTGCAATATGCAGCTCTAACGCTGATCGTTCCATGAGAGCAGCTCTGAAGATATCTCGAAAAGGCTCGAAAAAGAAAAAGCACATTTGAGAATGCGGATTCACCTTTAACAATCAACATTTCTACAGTACTACAGATCATGTGCACCTAGCAGCTAGCGGCCTCATTATGGCAGCGGCTGCAACACGAGAGGAGCTAGCTAGAGACGACGTGATCTTCATCGGATCTCAATGCTGCTCAAGCGGCAGTCCTATATGCAGCACAAATACAAGCAGATCATATAATGCAGTTCCGAAAGCATGCACTACTTCGCGATCCAGTCAGCCGCGACTTCTGCAAGATATTCGACACGGAACATCGACGACAAGAAACTATTCCGATACAAGATATCCGCGTGCGAGCAGGCCGCCGACGTGATTCTTGAACCTTGGATTTGGGCAGAGCAAGAAACGTCTAATTGCGAAATTTATCGACAATAGAACGTATTACGTCGTCAGCAAGAAGAAGCTACTACGTCTTCGCGGCCGCACATCTACATCACAGAAGAAACAGAAACATATCCTGCAGTACTACACTTACTAGCTTGTTGTGAACAAAAGCATCGAAGCTGCTGCTGCTCTAGTCACGCGCTCTCATATATACTGCAACGCCGCGATTTGAATCAATAATGTCATGTCGTAACTTGCAATTATTTCCACAGGATGCAGCATATTTAGGCTCAGCTAGAAACCAAGCTAAAACATCACATGATGATATGTCATCTATGATGATGATCAATCGATTGACCTGCACGAGTTGAAAGAGTTCTAACCATTCAGAAAACTTGTCTTGGTGCAGCAGGCCTCCCCGCGCGCCCGGCTACAGAGAAGGATCAGTCGATCATAACATATAATAAATCGAGAATCGAGACTCGCGCGCGCCGGGGGAAATAAAAAGGCTTCAGACCACGCCGGCCGGCCGGCCGGCCGGCCGGCGGCTGCACAAAGAAAGAAAGAAAGGATTCAGAAAAGAAGCCGGAACATGATGGTCGTCATCGTCGGGTACGTCGCTCGGCGATGACGACGTCAAATTTTGCAAGCAGTTGAATCAGGAGCTCGAGCAGCTTCAGGAGAAGCTGATGTTGCTGCCGCCACCGGCTCCGACGACCAGTGCTGCAGAAGTATTTTTGCGTGCTTGCTTGTTTGCTTGCTTGTCACAGACAGTGAAAAGCTCCGTTCGACATGTAAATCCCGGCACTAGCAAGAAAGAAAAAAGGGGGCGGGAAAAAAAAAACGGAGAAAAAGCTTACTATCCTGATACCTTAGACATGGATTTCCAAGGAAGTGCAGGCAGCGAGCGTACTGTAGACTAGCTCCTCTGGTGTCGCAGCCGCCTTGTTCTCTCTCTCTCTCTCTCTCGTTTGTTTTGCGCAAACGGCAAAGTCTCTTTCTCCGCGCTCCGCTTCATTCGCTTCCCTTCCCTTCCCATCCTCACCCATTCCGCTCTCTCTCCCCTTGCAGTGACGACTCGCAGTTTCGCCAAATCTCCACCCATGTTTCGCCAATTTCAACCCAGATTGTGCCTTAAATGCAGTGATTTTTCTTTTTTGTTTGTGGCTAATTCTCACCATTTTGTGAAAAATATTTTGAAAAAAATAATAAAAAAAAGAGTATTCTGTCACAAATTGTCACAAATTCCCTGCTTGAAAAAAAAGTAAAAATTATGTAAGATATCCCCTTTTTTTTGAAAAAAAAAATTTTTGCCAAATATATGAAACAAATCCCAAAAAAATTGCCAAAATTAGCCACAATTGTCAACAATATGAAAAGGGTGCTTAGGATTTTTCTACTTTCATATTTTGAATATTGCTAATTCTTTGGCTAAATATTACTTATGGGCGATTTACCACTCGAGCAACAACACAAAATTGAAATAAATAAATATCACCTCAGTTCAAGGGTCCCAGCCCGGTTGTCTGGTTTTGAGAAAATAGGCAACCATAAAGGGTATATATGTGATACCCCTACCCACCGGTTCCAGGTTCCCAAAGGTGAGAACCGGGCTGGAACCCGACGAGTGAGCGCCTATAGGGGGAGTAAAGGCAGCAGGTCAATTTCTTTTTTTCTTTGGGGTTTGGGCTGCCCGCTTGGAGAGCGGGCAGAAAGGGGGGGCACGGGTGGGGTCTCCTAGGCACGTGCCGGACTGACGTCGCGGACCAAAAACTGACATCCCGAACATGTCGAGACGCCCATTGGCCCGTCATTCCAGGTCCCGATTTCATTTTGGGATCTGGCCCGGAACACAACACTACTAGGTACCTATACCTACCTACCTATAAGTAGTTAGTAGGTATCTAGTTGGTACCTTAGATTTGACTTAAAAAAATTTTTAAGCCTTTTTTAAACAGTAAAAATAAAATATATTAAAGCCCAAAATAGTTATTTATTTATTTATTTATTTATTTATTTCTAAAAACATGATTTCATAAATTTTATTTTTAATGTCAATAAGTGGATTTTAAATACTTAATAAAAATGGGATATTCCAAAGGGGGGTTGGCTATTTTACCAAATCAAAATATTTATTTATTTATTTCAAAAAATATGATTTCATAAATTTTATTTTTAATGTCAATAAGTGGATTTTAAATACTTAAATAAAAATGGGATATTCCAAATGGGGGTTGGCTATTTCACCAAATTAGAGTTTTTTTTTTTCAAAAAAAATCAAATTTCAAAAAAAAATCCATTGCTAAATTTGGATTAGTTGAAATAATGAAAATATTTATTAAATTCTTTAAGAAATTTTGACTTAATTTTTATCTCATTTCAAATGAACTCTTTTACTCTTGAAATATTCTTGAAATATTCTTGAAATCATATTACAATTAATTGAGATTTCTTTAGCTCATGAATATTTAATATCCTAAGATTATGTTTGTTTGTTTTCAACATAAGATTGAGCATTTTGGTAGAAATACTTTAATTTTATTATTATTATTATTATTATTATTATTACTACTACTACTACTACTACTATTACTACTAAGTGGTAAAAAATTTCTCCAATTTTTTTTTTTAAATGTTTGGCCATATTGTTTCTGAAATTAAGTAGAGAATATGTGACAGGTCAAAACATATTTTCTTTTTTTATTTTTATTTTTCAACACAGTGCCAAAATTCACCACTAAAGAATTATAATTATAATTATTATTTTATTTTATTTTATTTTATTGAACCCATTTGCTTCAAATGTAACAAAACAATTGTAGGTACATAATTGGGTTCTCCAGAGAGATTATAAAAAGGTAAGGTTTTAGGGTTTAGGGTGTTTTCAGGTGATTTAGAAAGATAATGTTTTAGGGTTTTGGGTGTTTTTGGGTGATTTTGAAAAGGTAAGGTTTAGGGTTTAGGGTTTTTTTGGGTGATGTAGAAAGGTAAGGTTTTAGGGTTTTGGGTGTTTTGGGGTGATTTAGAAAGATAGGGTTTTAAGGTTTTGGGTGATGTAGAAAGGCAAGGTTTTCGGCTTTATGGTGTTATTGGGCGATTTAGAAAGGTAGGCTTTTAGGGTTTAGGGTGCTCTTGGGTGATGTAGAATGGTAAGGGTTTAGGGTGTTTTGGGGTGACTTAGAAAGGCAAGGTTTTAGGGTTTTGGGTGATGTAGAAAGGTAAGGTTTTCGGCTTTATGGTGTTATTGGGCGATTTAGAAAAGGTAAGGTTTTAGGGTTTAGAGTGCTCTCGGGTGATGTAGAATGGTAAGGGTTTAGGATTTTTTGGGTGATTTAGAAAGGCAAGGTTTTAGGGTTTTGGGTGATGTAGAGAGGTGAGGGTTTTAGGGTTGTGGGTGCTTTTGGGTGATGTAGAAAGGTAAGGTTTTAGGGTTGTGGGTGCTTTTGGGTGATGTAGAAAGGTAAGGTTTTAGGGTTATAGGGTGCTTTTGGGTGATGTAGAAAGGTGAGGTTTTAGGGTGCTTTTGGGTGATGTAGAAAGGTGAGGTTTTAGGGTGCTTTTGGGTGATGTAGAAAGGTAAGGTTTTAGGGTTATAGGGTGCTTTTGGTGTAGCAAAAGGTAAGGTTTTAGGGTTTAGGGTTTTTTTTTTGGTTTGGTTTAGCAAAAGGTAAAAGGTTTTTGGGTGATGATCCAGATCCCTGATAGTAGCAATTTTTTGGGTTTTGTTGTTGTTGTTGTGACCAGTGTAAGAAATGGCAGTTCGTTCAGTCCTTTCTTTTGATATGTAGGAATCAGGTAATCAATCAATGCAAAAGGTTTGTGTGTCAGATCTGCCATTTTGTCTCTTCACTTTAGACCCATACTTTGCTTCCATGGAGTTGGACATTGTTGTAATAACACCACCAAGCCCACTACTATTATGTTTCAGCTCCAGTTGTTGTTATGTTGACAATGTGCCACCCAAAACCCTAAACCCTAAACCCCTGCCCCTTTACTTCTTCTTAAATTGTTCTTGTTAATTCTTCTTCAAAGGCAACCCACAAGCTCAAAATCATCAAGTTTTACTCAGACTCACTTCCAAACCCTCTTCTTCAAAGGCAACCCACAAGCTCAAAATAATCAATTTTTAGTCGGACTCACTAATTAATAACAATAATAATAATAATAATAATTAATTTCAGCTAATTCCGAATTATTTTTTGAAATTTTAATATATCTCTGAGTACACCATCGGTCTAAAAAAAATTAAGAAATTATATTCAAGGAAATCTCACTCATCAAATAGGCTTTCCAACTATACCAAGAGTGTGAGGACCAATTTTCCTTTTTTTTTTAAAAAAAATTGATTTTTTTAATTTTCTTTGATAAAATTATACAATATTTAATAAGTCACACCAAAAAAAAAAAAAAAAAAATAAAAAAAAAATATAAAAAAAAATAAAAAAGAAAAAAAAATAAAAAAAAATAAAAAAAAAAAAAAAAATAAATATAGAAAAAATGACAGTTGTACCTCCATCTGGAAGATTGTTAT
>Ga0116227_10014599_pt1 | contig 11916 bp, 12 predicted proteins | sample S1TSphgellanicum_FD_89693 | JGI IMG/M metagenome (GOLD analysis project Ga0116227, IMG submission 89693) | Host-associated microbial communities from peat moss isolated from Minnesota, USA - S1T2_Fb - Sphagnum magellanicum MG | ecosystem: Host-associated > Plants > Peat moss > Unclassified... | reverse complement strand
TTAAAAAAAAAAAAAAAAAAAAAAAAAAAAAAAAAAAAAAAAACTCCTATCTGTCTGTTCTGAACAGGTATTGTCTGTGTTTATTTACGGTTATGAGTACCAAGGCAACAATGGAAGGCTTGTGATCACACCTCTTACGGATCGATGCTACATCACACTTGGTGCTGCTCTTTTCACTAGGCGCGGAGGCAACCCACTCGGACCTGCAGGAACAGGAAAAACCGAGACTGTTAAGGATTTTGGCAAAGCGCTCGCGAGGTATGAGAAACCCTAACCCTAAACTCCAAATTTATCCACAAAAAAATTAAAATTTAAACATAAAAATTTAAAAGAAAAAAAATCCCACCATCTTTTACCCATCTCTCTCTCTTCAATCATATGTTATAAGTCAATTGGTTATAAACCCTACAAACCTATAAACCCTAAACCCTAAAAACCCTAAACCTATAAACTCTAAACCCTTCTAGTGTAGTGTAATGGTTTAGTTCTACAACAAAGCTCATGAGATAGTTATTGGTAGTGAACATCCCAAGAAGGATTTTAGCGTTAATTGGCAACAAATTTATTGAAAAATTGTTAAAACAATAATAGAAAACAAATGAAAGAAAATTATGGGCCCCTAATTTTGAGAAAACTCGTTTGAAATCGGTGTTCCAAAATCAATGTTTTTCTAATGAGTTTGTTTTCATCCCCAAAAGGATCATTGGTGATCATCCCCAAAAGGACCTAACATTTTAATTGACAACAATTGTACAAAAAAATGTAGATTTTTTTTCAAGCATCTTTCTATATTTTTGACAAATTTTTTCAATTTTTTAAAAAAAAAAAGTACAAAAATAATCACTTCAAAATCATCATAATTTCTTCATGTTTCTTTCACAATGCAAAAATTCTCCACTAAAAGCAAGCAACACTAGTTGAAATGTGACAAAATTTCCCTCAAAAACAATTCTTTGAAAAGTTGGTGGGTTCTAGTTTCTTATTGTTTTCCTTTTTTCCCCCTAAGAAATGGAGATTTTATAACATAATGTTCATCTTTGACTTCTTCAAGGTTACCGGAATGTGAAAATTCACCACTAATTTCTTTTTTAAAAAATAAAATAAAATAAAATAATTTAAATTTTAAAAAAAAAACACTAACCTCATCATGAACATGATTTTTCAAATTTTTTGATATTAAAAAATTGGATTTTTTATTTCCTCCAAAAATATCAAATTTAGTTGAATTCACACTAGGAAAGCCAAAAATTTCCCAATTATTTTGTTGGAAAAATGACCAAAAATTTCAACATTTGTGTGTGTGTGTGTGTGATGAAAGTTGATGATTTGTTTTGGTGGTTCCTTTTCAGGTATGTTATTGTGTTCAATTGCTCGGATGGCGTAGACTACAAAATGACGGGCACAATGTTTGCGGGCTTGTCTCAAACTGGAGCTTGGGCTTGTCTTGACGAGTTCAATCGGATTGAGGTCGAGGTGTTGTCGGTTGTTGCGTCCCAAATCTCGGAAGTCATGCAAGCGATCAAAGCAGGATTGGATCGATTTGTATTCATGGGTATGATGACCCTAACACTTGTTTTACTTGTGGTCGGTCGATCCGTTTTTGGACAAAATTTGAAAATTGAAATAAAATCCAAAGCCAAATTGTCGATAATCCAAAGGAAGATTTAGCCAAATTTGGCTACAGATCAGACACACAAGTAAACAATAGAAGAATCCTTTTTATATTTTGGCTACACATAGGAACCATTGTAGAAGAATTTGGCAAATGTTTTTTTCCCCCTCCAAAATCTTGCAAATAACACAATTTTTTTCTTTTTTTTTTCCCCCAACAAAAATCCTTTGTATGTGTTAAAATCATATTTTTCCAGTTGAAAAAATGCGAAATTTGGCAAAACCAAAATACTAAATAATAAATTGTGCAACACGACCAATTGTTATTATGATGGGTGGCAGGTGTGGAGATGCGATTGATTTGCACTTGTGGTATTTTTGTGACAATGAATCCCGGCTATGCTGGACGTAGTGAATTGCCCGAAAATCTCAAGGCGATGCTTCGGCCGGTATCCATGATGCTTCCCGATTTTACACTCATAGCCGAAAACATGCTCTTTAGTGAGGGCTTCCAAACCGCAAAGGTTTTTTTTTTTCCCCCCCCCTCCAAATTATTTTGGAATTATTTTAGTACATGCTAATAGGCATGTGTTGGGGTAGTGAAATAATTTTTTGATATTGTAAATTTGGTGAATTTTCCAAAAAAAATTAAAAAATAGCCAAATTTACACTAGAAAGAAAATTCCAAAAAATAAATAATAAATCCCAATTTCTTTGTCAAAAAAGAGACAATTTTTTTGTTGAAGAAATGGCACTAACCACAATGGGTGTTGGTTGTAAACACAATTAGTAGAATCTTGCAAAGAAGGTGATTGCAATTATGGAGCTCTCGCAACGACAGCTTTCAAAGCAAGATCACTACGACTACGGGCTTCGATCCTTTGTCATTCCTATTGCTCGAGCAGCAGGTGCCATGAAACGTGTTGAACCCGATTTGCCCGAAGATGTGATACTACAACGAGCAATGCGGGATTTGATCAAGCCCAAGCTCATCTTTGCCGATCTGCCTCTGTTCAATGCACTGCTTTCCGACCTCTTCCCCGGTGTTGAATTGACTCCCAAAGAGGCGAGCGACTTAAGAAGAGCCATCGAGAACCAGCTTCGATTGGCCGGCATGCAAGTTGTTGCTCCGTATGTAACCAAAATCATACAGGTGAAAAAATCGATACATCATTTTCTCTCACAAAACTAAACCCTAAACCCTACACAACACCAGAACCCTAAGTTTGGTCATACACAGGGTGAGATTTCAAAAAAAACCTGCAAATAAGCACCTTACCATTAAGGGAGAGGGGTGAAACTCAGAAAACCATCAATTTTTGTGGTAAACTGAGTTTCATGCTGTCTTTTGTTTTTCGTGAGCGCGCCTCCGTTGCTGCTACATATATTTTCACTGCTCCTCCTACCTGTACAATTACTATAATTACTCTTGAACCGTGTAATAAAATTTCCTTACTTTGGAGATACCAATGAAAGAGGGGATAAGGGGTGAAAGGAGGCCCAAAGGCAGGGTGAAGAAAGGATTACTTTAAGGATAACTCTATTATATCACATATCTTGATTTATCTCTCTCTCTTTTTTTCAAAGAAAATCTTCTTTGGTTTGAAGGATGGATAATTTGGATGAGAAATGAAGTCCTCATGAGAATGTGGATGATTTTTTTTGGGGATGGTGCGGGAGTAAAAATCAAACAGACATATGATTGTATGATATATCGGCATGGTAACATGCTGGTTGGGCGAACGGGATCTGGCAAGACTGTGGCTTGGAAGGCTTTGCAGAATGCTTGGAGACAGCTCAAGGAGGAGGGACTTGAAGGGTGGCAAAGAGTATGGGTTTACATCATGAACTCACTCGCGCTGTCGAATGATGAAATCTATGGTTGCACCAGCAAGGTCTTTCTCAACACACATCTCTGTCTCTCTCTAAAACCCTACACCCCAAACCTTAAACCCTAATTTTTCCTTGCTCATCTTCTTGAATGATGACATCTATGGTTGCAGCAGCCAAGGTCCTTTTCAACACACATCTCTCTCTCTCAACCCTACACCCCAAACCCTAAACCCTAATTTTTTCTTCATTGCACTTTTGAATGATGAAATCTATCGTTGCATTAGCACCATCTTTTTCAACACACACCCCTCTCTCTCTCTCTCTAAACCCTACACCCCAAACCCTAAACCCTAATCTTTTCAGAAAAAAATCACTGAAAAACAGTGTTTTCTCAAAAAATTTGCTGTAAAAGTGACAAAATTTGTCCCGAAAATATGATTAGTTTGGGAGGTTATTCTTTTGCTACCTAATTAATTATAAAATGGGATAAATTTTACTTGTATCCCTTGCTAACTAATTTATAAATACTATAACAATCTTGAACTAAAATTAAAAATTCCTTGTTCATTATTTCACAATATTTTTTTCCAGATTTGGTTTTGGGTATATCTGATTTTTTTTAAAAATGTTGATAAAAAATTTCCTTCGACCGTAATAAATCACTTAACCCTTACTTTGAGCTGACTTCATTTTGCAAAACCCTAAACTCTAAACTTCATCCTAAATCCTAAACTTCATTCATTCAAACTGCAAAACCCAAAACCCAAAAGCAAAAACCTTACACTTCATTCATTCAAACTGCAAAACCCAAAACCAAAAACCTTACACTTCATTCATTCAAACTGCAAAACCTTAAACCCTAACCAAAAACCCTAAACTTCATTCTTGAGATAATGGGTTTTTTTGTGTGTGTTGGTGATCATCAATTAGTTAACACATGAGTGGTGTGATGGAGTGCTTGCCCGAATCATGCGAGACATATGTGCTGAAGAAACCCTAGACCTCAAATGGGTCATGTTTGATGGACCCGTTGATACTTTGTGGATTGAGTCCATGAACACATTGCTTGATGACAACAAGATTCTTACTCTCTTAAATGGAGAGCGCATCAACATGCCCAACCAAGTGAGTAATATAATTAAATCGAAGCTTTTTTTTTCCACCTCTTTCTTTCTCTTTTTTGCCCGTTGTTTATTTTCATCCACAATTAGTTCAAAATTATTTTTTAAATAGATAATTTAGAATCATTCATACACATATTTGCAAAAATTGTGATGTTGCTCATGTGGTGATCATCCATAAGTATTGTATATATATATTTAGCCAAATTTGGTGATATTACAAATAATAAAGTAGAATTTTTTAAAGCAAAACACCCTTTGATATGGTAGGTATTTGTGGTGATTTTAAATGAAAATTTGGTTTTTTGGGATTTTTTAATTTTTTTTTTCAAAAAAAAATTCAAGGAACTTGTGATAGAAGATTTATTCTTCAAAATGGTGAAAGTTTCACCCCAAATAAAAGACTTTTTTTGTCCATACCCCTTAATTGGGGCCTCTACGAAGCTTGTTTTCATTGGGTTCCATGGTGATGATGTTGGGTGGTTTTAGATTTCCTTGGTGTTTGAGGTGGAGGACTTGTCTCAAGCTTCACCAGCTACGGTCAGCCGTGCGGGCATGATCTTCCTCACTTTGGAAGACTTAGGGTGGTGGCCTTATGCGGAGTCCTGGATTGAGAGAAGAACCACAGCTGGTACCCATCCGGTATAAAATTGGGAATTTTTTTTTTCTTGAAACAATTGTCTTTTGCTATGCAATTTCTTTTTTCCTAGCTACCCAAGTATATCCATCAACCTGAATTTTAAAATAAAATAAAATTATTAGTTATTAATTTATTAAAAATCTATTTTAAAAAATAATTATTAGTTATTAATCTATTAAAAATTTATTAAAAAAAATTTCCTCAGTGAAAACAATTCCAAAATTTCTCCATTCATTTTTTTGTCACCTCCCCTTAAAAAATTTCCCTTTTGAACCTGAAATGAACCTTTTTTTTTTCGGTTCATGGAAAGATTTCAATTCATCGTTTCAAACTACCTTCCATCCATCCATCCATCCATCCATTTTGGTACCCAAGAATTAACCCAAGAATTAACCATGGGTTTTAAAAAAATTGGGCGGTAAGGTTATTCTTGATAATGTTCGGAAGCTGCTGGAGAAATATATCGACTCGTCAACCAAGATCCGACACAAATGCACCGAGACAATTCCGATCGAGGTGCTCAACAGCGTCATGACGCTATCCAAGCTCTTTGATCTCTTGGCCGTGCGTGAGAATGGTGTGCATCCGGGCGAAGGGGAGCAATTCATCCCCATGATCGAGACATGGTTCCTCTTCTGTCTGATTTGGTCGGTCGGAGCTAGTGTAGATGAGGCGGGTCGAAATACTTTCGACATGTGGTTGCGGGACCAAGACCCTCGGTAAATGAAAATATAATTAGTTTAAGAATTCCTTTTATATTATTATTTGTGGCTACTACTTATTAGAACTTAATAAAGCATTTAGCCCTTTTTTTAATGAAAAAAAGGTGTTAAAATTTTTTTGGCAATGAGAAAATCCAAAAGAACGCCCCCCTTTTTTTTGTGCCATTTCAAAAAATATGCACAAATTGGAGAAAAATTTCCCTCGAAAAATAAAATAAAATAAAATAAAACAATATTGATGTTTGTTTATGTGTGTGACTTTGTTAATTTCAATAGTGTTGGGTGCTAATCTAAAGGTATGGTCACACTTGGTGTTAAGGACCCTAGTAGTGTCGAGTCCGTTAATTTAACCATACTAGGCAATCATTTAAGACTTAAACTTTACTTATGGTGAAGGTTTTTAAGTTAAATTAACATTCACTTAACCTTAAGCAAATTGGCCACTTAACATTGGGTGCCACCTAGGATGCCACCCTAGATTTTCATTTACCATTGATTTAACATCATCTAGTGTGAATGCACCATAAGTAACACATAAAGGACATCATCTAGTGTGAATGCACCATAAATAACACATAAAGGACATCATCAAGTGTGAATGCACCATAAGTAACACATAAAAGGACATCATCTTTCTATGCAGATTCCCAGCTTCTGGACTTGTTTATGACTACTTTGTGGACTTCAAGAAACATTGTTTTACTTTGTGGGAAGAGAAGCTTACAAGTGCTTACAAAGTCCCTCCCGGAGCTCCCTTCTTCAAGATCCAAGTACCAACAATTGATACGGTTGAGTTCCTATATAACACCCAATCAATCCTATTGTTCAAGATCAATCTTCACCCTTAACACCCCCAATTAGAGATTGATTAAATTAGAGTCGAAACCTAAACCCTAAACCCTTTGACCCCCCAATTAGATTGATTAAATTAGAGTTGAAACCTAAACCCTAAACCCTCCGACCCCCCCTCCCCCATGCATTTTAAGAGCATGTTTTGGATATAAAATAATAAAAACTTGTTGGTTTGGCTTAAAAAACATGGTTTTCAATGAAAATATTTGCATAAGATGCAAAGGTTGGCAAAAGCCACTGCACGGTTTAAATCATATTGTACATAGAAGATATAAGGTCCCTACTAGGTCCTATACAAGCTTGGCACGGACCTTAGCAATGTAAGGTTGTGTGCAACCTAGTGGCAAGTTTACAAAATATGTAAGGTCTTGTGCAACTTGACGAGAGCCTTACAAAGGTCTCTAGTAGGGACCTTGTGGTATGTAAGGTGTCCTTTGATATAGGACACTAAGGAAAACTTTTGAGTGGTTTTCGAAGAGTTACATATTAACCATGGTAGAAAATTCATGTTGATGTGTAAAAAAAAAAAAAAGAAAGAAAAGTGGCATGGGACGTCATTTAGTGCATAATTTGTGTTGTGTGACGGGTTTTAGATCCGGTTCAACTATGTGATCAAGAACTTGATACTTGCGAAACGCCACACACTCGTAGTCGGAAATGTGGGCGTCGGTAAGACTTTGGTCATCGGGACCGTGCTCGACACCCTCCCCGAAGGACTTTCGGCCTTCACAATGAATTTCTCCGCCCAAACATCTTCCAATAGCTGTCAGGTACCATTTTCTTTAATTAAAAATTAAAAATTAAAAATTAATATTATTTTAATTATTAATGGTTAATTTTTCAAATTTAAATTATAATTTAGATTTGTGAAAATATTTGTAATGATTTTTGTAAGCCCAACAAATTGTAATGTAGTAATGTTACAATTGCGATGTGAGAAAAATAATTTTATTTTTTTTCATATTTATTTGTCTTTATGGGAACGAACACATGTAGATTTTTTAAAAAATTAATTAATTTTTAATTTAATGGTTTGCATAAGAGAATCGCATACCCATGATTAGGGTAAACAAATGTGTGATTATGGGGGTTTTCAGGAGGGTATTGAGGGAAGGCTCGAGAAGCGAACAAAGGGTGTATACGCCCCACCCGGAGGAAAATTCCTCATTTGTTTTCTCGACGATGTCAACATGCCCAAGAAGAGTGTCGTATGTCCATCGATCCATCCTTCCATCCATCCATCCATCCGTCCGTCCGTCCACCACTTAAAACCCTAATTATCCACCTCAAACCCTAATTATACGGAAACAATTTTGATCACTCTATGGAATGGTCAAGCCCCTTGCCTATTATTTAGGGTTTGGGGTAAGGTGCCCGGCGAGCCCGTTAGAGCAAGCTAGGGGTGATACGCCCATAACAATCGGCAAGGGCGAATAGCCACACAAGCGCCATTCACTAGCTAGTACATTTGAAATAACTGGACCTCACGGTTCTTTGATTCCGGAAGAGTCAAAGAACCAGAACCGGCGGTTCTTTCCTTGATTCCAAAGAACCGCCCCAATGCCCTGGCGCAAGCATTATAATAAGCTTTCAAATCGGAAATGATGGACGGATGGGTGGGGTGGGGTGGGGTGGGCGGGTGGTCGGGGGCGGGTCGCAGTTCGGTTTCATGCCGCCATTGGAGCTGCTGAAGCTGTGGATGGACAATGGGTTTTGGTATGACAGACAGAAGCAAGAAGTGAAGAAGATCTTGAACATGCAATTGCTATGCGCCATGGCGCCTCCCGGAGGTGGGCGTAACAGAATCTCACAACGAATCCAAGCTTGCTTCTCACTGGTAATATATATATATAATATCCATGTTGGTACCCGTGTTGGCTTGGCTGGTTCTTTTTTATTAATTTTTTTTTTTTTAGCCCCTTTTTTCATATCCTGCAGGGTAAGTAAGGTTTTTGTGAATTTTTTTTTCAATTAAAAAAATTTCTGTCCCATGCATGCAGGGTATATGTAGCTGAATTTTCCAAAATCTTTTGAGATTAATTATTATAAATTATTTTTTTATGCTTGTTTAAACAATATACCCTCAATTATTAATTTCCTTGGTTATTTTTTGATAATATGCACCTACTATTATTATGCAAAATGGTTTGCTTTTGAAATACTGTAGTAGCCTTTCAGGTTTGGTGGTAATTAAATTAATTATTAAAATGGCAATTTTTTAAAAATAGAAAATATCTATTTGAAATGTCAAAATTTAAGGAAATTATGAGGGAGAAAAAAAATAAATTACAACAACAATTGGTTCAGAGTAGGTTCTTGGACTGGGTCTTCGATTTTTTTGAGAACCGCCAATGAAGGGGGGTGGAATTCTATATACCCAATCCCCTACCCGCCGGTTCTCTCTTTGAGACACACCACACACCACACCGCTCGGGACTATTAATACAATTATGTGTGTATTTTATATACCACTTCAATTCTAAATTTTTCAATAATAATTTTTTTCATCCCATTCATTGGATGCTTTCTTTTTTTCATTCATGGAATTCTCTCACCCGATAGTTTTGGGGGATGGTGGTGGTGGTGGTGTTGGGGGGTCGTAACAGTTGAACATCACCGCCCCAAATGTGAAGCAAATGAAGCGGATCTTTGGAGCCATACTAAGTGCAAAACTTGCCGACTTTGATAACGACGTCCGATTGATGGGTGACAACTTGATGCATGTTTGCATCGGAGTTTATATCGAAGTCGTCAAAGAGCTTCTACCGACGCCAAGCAAGAGCCATTATGTTTTCAACATGCGCGATCTCGCCAAAGTAAGTGAGAGCGCGCATCGCCACTCACGTCATTAGGGTTTAGGGTTTGCTATGTCCTAAACCCTAAACCCTACCTAATATGTCAAATTTGCAATGGTTTGTGTACTATCTATACATCACATATTGCACATTGTAATGGATGAAACCACATAGTTCACCTCTCATGACTTTTTGTTGTGATTAAAATGAGTTTTGCTAATAGTGTGTGTTTAGGGTTTAGGGTTTGCTATGTCCTAAACCCTAAACCCTGAAGCCGTGAAGCTTGCGCCCAATTAAGCCTTAACAACATGAATGTGATATGAAGGTGATTCAAGGCATATTACAAGGACATAAGGATACTTATCACACCAAGGATAGCATTCTCCAACTCTTTTGCCATGAATGCTTGCGTACTTATGGCGATCGCATGTTCGACTCCGTTGATCGCCAATGGCTCAAGGTTCTCAACTTTCTCTTGCATTGCAACATTCTCAAGTCTTCATTGGCTCACGTGTTTTATCTTGTAAAGACCTAGTTAGATTTTTTTGAGTGTACTTAGACGGCTTCATTACCGGGTGAAAAAAATCATCCAATTAAACCATCCAATTAAATCATCCAATTCTTGTGTGGGCTTTAGAATTTTCATAAAAACCCGTCTACACTCTCCATGGGCTTTAGTGAAAATCATAAAGCCGGTTCCGGTAACCATCTCACCATGTAACCATGGTCTTTAACTCTTTACACATGTTAAAGTCCTCAAGTGAAGGGCATTATTGGATTTGGGCCATGCTTGGCTTTGCCTCACAAGGGCCCCTTTCCAATAAAGCCCTTTGCCCTAGGGCTTTACTTAGCATATAAAACCCAAAAATTCCAATAAAGCCCTTGCCCTAGGGCTTTTACTTACCACGGAAAACCTAACTATTCGCTCCTTTCATTGCTTCCAAAAGCATTTTGGGCATAACCTAAAGTGATAAATACACAGTGTTAAATACACCTAGAGAGGAGTGACTCTGTCGATATTTTTATTTTTTATTTTTTAAAAAAATTTAATTTAATAAAATTTTCTTTCTTTTATTTTATAATAACTTAGGGGTGGTCTTTTCCATTCTTATTTATATTTACAGGACCTACTAAACACCAAGCTCAAGGATCATTTCAACACCGAATGGAAAGCTGTGTTTGGCAACGATAAAGCGATGCCGCTTATCTCGAGTTGCATGATGCCTCCGATCGAAGAGGCTCGCTACGAGTCGATTTTGAGCTACAAAGAGCTGCGGGAATCGCTAGAGGAGAACCTAAGGGAGTGCAAAACCCAACCGGGAAGCTTCGGCATGGACCTGGTAAAGAACTTGTAGAATTTTTTCTTTCTCGTGTTTGTGGATGGATGGATGGATGGATGGATGGACGGATGAAGGGATGGATGACACCTTACTAAGGGGCCTTATAACCCTCGGTTAAATTTTTTGTCTCCACAATGAATCGCACCTTATGCATAAGGTTCCTCATTTTACACTCAAGGTTATGCCCAACCTTCCGTGTAATGGGATGAATGTAAATGATGAGTATGGTAAGGGGATGAATGTAAATGATGAGTATGGTAAGGCCAAACTGAGGTAACCACCATGGTTAGGTAGGGAACTGGAACCCAATGGAAATTCTTTCCTGTCCATCCACCCTTGACCTTAAACCCTTGACTCTAAACCCTTGACCCTAAGCCCTAAACTCTAAACCCTAAACCCTGGACCCTAAACCCTTGACTCTAAACCCTGAACTCTAAACCCTAAATCCTGGACCCTAAACCCTTGACTCTAAACCCTGAACTCTAAATCCTAAATCCTGGACCCTAAACCCTTGACTCTAAAACCCCGAACTCTAAACCCTAAAGCCTTGACCCTAAAGCCTTGACTCTAAACCCTAAACTCTAAACCCTAAACCCTTGACCCTAAACCCTAAACTCTAAACTCTAAACCCTATTATTGTGTGATCTTTTTTTTAATAACAGGTGCTGTTCAAGGATGCGATGGACCACATTTGCAGAATACACCGGGTGATTATGCAACCGCGCGGAAACTTATTGTTGGTGGGTGTTGGGGGTAGTGGCCGCAAGAGCTTGACCAAGCTGGCTTCATTTGTTGCAGATATGAAGGTTAGTAGTCCAACATTATTTGCTCACTTCTCTCTCTCTCTCTCTCTCGGGAAATTCCGACCCCGTCAACCCACACAACAAGACATTACATTTCGTAATTTCCAGCGTCGGGTGGTGGTTCTTTGAATTTTTTTCAAAAGAACCGTTGGGTCCAGTTCTTTGAAAAAATCAGAATCAAAGAATCATCGATTTTGTG
>Ga0116227_10014597_pt1 | contig 11916 bp, 8 predicted proteins | sample S1TSphgellanicum_FD_89693 | JGI IMG/M metagenome (GOLD analysis project Ga0116227, IMG submission 89693) | Host-associated microbial communities from peat moss isolated from Minnesota, USA - S1T2_Fb - Sphagnum magellanicum MG | ecosystem: Host-associated > Plants > Peat moss > Unclassified... | reverse complement strand
AAGAGCTTGGGTTTGGAAGCTAATTGTAATGGGTATCATTATCCCTGTAGCAGCCGGTGTTTTCATTGTTGTATTCTTCATCATGCCAAGGTGCAAGAGTGAAATTGATAGTGACCTGGCAGATGGAATTGAATTGCCACCACTTTTAAAGAGCTCTAGCTATGACGAGAACAAGGTATGTATTTGTTTCTCTGCATGCATTTGGTTAAATCAATTTTAATTGTCAACAATCAGCAGATGACAATTCTTGGACCAAAGTTAAATATTTGATGTAGCACAGTACCTAGTTTGTAGTTTTGGAAATGCCATGGGGTGAAAGCACACTATGTTATAATAATGATGAAAATTATGATTTTTTTGAGTTCTAAAATGTTCCTCCAATGAAGATGTAGATGAGCTAAGTGTTGTTTTCACCATTTCATATAAAAAATATGGATATTTAAAATTGATAAAAAATGGAAATCTGGGTAAAGCCCCAAGAACCCAAACTCTTGTCTACGGTGTAAAAATGGGGTGTTGTTTTTCATTTTTTATTTATTTCCCCAAGGCATAACTAACATGATGATTTGCATTTACATGTGTAGCCAATGTGAGCTTTGGGGAAGACCGATAATATTAATTGGACAGTTTTGGAGGTCTTGTAATAAAAAACTTGGTGGTTGAAGTTGGGAAACGCACGTCAGCAACAACACAAAATGATTTTGATATTAAAACAAAGATGAATTGCACTAGGTTTTTGGAAAACCTTTCAGGGATAGTGTTTTACAATGTACCATCCCAAGTTCAGGGATTATTTCATGGAACGATATCGAAAGATCAAGTCCAATACAAAGGATGTAGCCAAAATCTGGCTTTTGGGCAAATGTTGACACGTTTAATCAACAAATGAGCGAGCTTGTGGTGGCTTTTGAGGGCTACATAAAAAGCGACCTCATCATCTATGCATTTTTGGAAACACAACCAATAAACGAAAAATGGGTAAAAATTCTAGACACGACACCTTTTGGTTTGATTCAAATTCAACAGCAATTTGGACCTATTAAAATTCAAATGTCATAGAGCTAATTGTCGTTAATTGCATATGAATGCTTCTTTTATTAGATGTATTTTTGAGGGCAAATTGCTTATTTGAAATAGATTTGCAAAAAGGCTTCAAAAACAATTTCCTAATTTTACATTGAACTTCATTTGGGTAATTTGAAGGAAAAATATATAAAAAATTATTACTCAAGGTATCATGCCAAATATAGGTAGTACCGTAGTAACTTGGCAACTTCAACACTAATTATATTGTTTTCAGAAATTTCAAAATTTTCAAAAAAAAATTTCTCCTAAAAACGAAATTTTGTGAAGGAGATTAAAAACTCTTTGAGAATATTATATATATTTACCAAATTTAATTAATTATTTTGATAAACCCATGTTGAAGCTGCCCTTATGCTATAGTATTGAAGTAGTTTATAAGATCAAGTAGTTGTTTCCAAGACCATAGCGACCCCTTATGTAAAATTTGGTAATCTTATTAAAAAATGAATATAACATGATAACAATATTTACTCACCACTTAAATTGTACTTTTAACAAGATACATTTTAAATAATGAACACATAGTTGTAGTTATATTGAAGGAATGTGGCATGTGTAGGGAATTTTAGTGCCATTTGCCTAAGCTCAAATAGGGGCGAATTGTTTTTCTACAAGGTTGAAACTGCCAATCATTTCACAACTTGCAAGCCTATGAACAAAAATGACCCCATGTATAAAAGATTATTGGAAATTTTGGAATGTTGCGTTAAGAATGATGTTAAGATTAATATATATGTAGATAATTAAATTGGTAGATAATAGTTATCTAATACTAGTTGGAAGGTAACAAGGTCCATTTAATCATATGGTCATTTCTACAAGATTGAAGGTGTGACTCATGTTTGATAATTATAATCATATCTCCATTGATATTGGGCCTTTTAAGGATTTTGGGGAATAGCTAGGCAATAATGTTGCCCTTATAATTAGGTTACCGAATGTGTCCACTTTTGAGTAGAAGCATTTAGCTTAAATTGAAAGTATATGAATCATGTTTCATTATTCATATTGGCCTAATATTGTATTTACAAATACTTAGGTTGATGCCCTACCCTACCAAGTTGGTATGTGGTCAAAATTTTGGTACTTGATACAAATAGCATGGTCATTTTGTGAGAACAAACTTAGGTATGAATATGTTTTTCATTATTGACTTTGAACTTGGGGCATACATTTCATATTATGGTTGTGGTGGCACTTTCAAAGGAAAAAGTGTAATCAACCTTTGGTGAAGTTATCAATGTAACCCTACCATTGTTTGTGGTTAAGACACATGGTCCAACACTATATCATTCAATGATCTTTATGTTAGTTCACATTTAAGGGTAAGCTATATAAAAAAAGTAAAAACAAGGTAAATTAACCTTAATAGTTAGGGTTTACTTTAGGTTAGTTACGTTACCTTTTAGGTTAATGGGAGTAGTTACCATTGTAAGCTACTGTTGTTCACATTACATGCTTTAGGTAAAGGTAGGTAGGACATGTGTCGTGTTATTATTAACCTATCATTCAAAGAGTGCGAATGCATTCATGGTGAGGCAAGTTCCTTCCTTCCCAACTCTTTTGCATGATTATCTTTTGTTTGTGTGTGTGAAGCTCCTTTAAGTTCTATTTTTGTAACTCTTCCTTGTTCCTTAGTTTTCATTGTCCTACTTTTAATTGTGAAACTCGTGTTGTTTTTACATGCTCCTCCAAATTTTGTTACTATAGTTCTTCCTTGTTCTTAAATTTCTTTTTCCGATTCTTGGTTATGCAAGTCATATGTTCTTTCCATGTGCAAAGCTCCTCCAAACTCTATTGCTATAGCTCCTCTTGGCTCTTGACTTTTCATTTTCTTGCTTTGATTATGGAGCTTTTTTACTTTCTTTCCGCATGGAAAGCTCCTTCAAGCTATGTTCATAAAGCTCCTCTTTGCTCCTCAAGTTTCATTTTCCTACTTTCGATTGTGCAGCTCTTCATTATTCTTTCCGCGTGCAAAGTCTTCCAAGTTCTATTGATGTAGCTTTTCCTTGCTCCTAATTCTTTTTTTTGGTTTTTGGTTGTGAAGCTCTTGTGTTCTTTCCACATGTGAAGCTCCTCAAAGCTCTATTGTTGTAGCTCTTCCTTGCTCCTCTGAGCTATGATCATTCTTGCATTTTATAATGTGGCCACTACAAGTGGTTATTCTTACATAATTTTAACAAGTTGTGTTGTAGATTTAAGGTTTGATTATGTAAGGTTTCGACATAACAAAATCTAACCTTATGTTTGAAGCTTCAATGCCTCCTTCAAAAGATGTTTGGTTTGTTTTTGAAATGATGCATCACACAATTGTTTTGCACCAACACCAGGTCTTGTGTGTGTATGATATTCTAGGGAATAAAGAACTTGGGGATTGGGTTAAGGTGCGATCAAACACCTAGTATTCACACTTCTTTATGATGTGGTACAACAACCTTATAGTGGATTGAACACTTTTGTGTTAGTAGGAACTTTGTCCATCACTTGATAGAGAAGGTGAAACCTTTCATGGAAAAGAAGAATACGAAATTTTGAATTGTTGTCCTTGTGAGTATCTATGTAGCATGTAGTTTGTACAAACTTGCGCGTGTGTCTTAGTACTTACATTTTTCTGAATTGTTTGTTATCAAAAAATAAATTGTTTACCTTGTCCTACATGAATTTGTGTGCACAATGAATTTTACTTTGAAAAACCAAATGAAATGGCAAGAGGGCAATGATTTGATTGAAGTCATGGATGGGTTCAAGGACTTTTATGGCATGTCGTTAATCCATGGCACCATAGATGCAATATAGATTCATGTGTAGAAGCCGAAGGCCCAAATTTTTTGCAGTTGACTTTTATTCTTTTAAATCAAAGGGTTACATCATTCAAATGCAAGTTGTTGTGGACCATCGGAAGAGGTTTCAAGATGTGTATGTTGGGATTTCAAGTTCTGTCAATGATGCTTGAGTTTTGAGGATGTTTTCCTTGTACCACAAAACCATTGAACAAAATTTGTTTGTTATTGAACTTCAACACATTAGGAGAAAAACCGGGGTTTTCAACTATGGTTTCGACTACATTTCAACTACATTTTGAAGTTGATAATGTGATTTCCAACTGTAAAATGTTTTTTCCAACTGCCTACCAAAATAGTAGACAATTTTGAATTGAACCCACAACATAATTGAAACCTACTTACACATGTCAAATTTTCAACCAACATTGAAGTGATAAAATTTTAGTTGAAAGCGATGAACCATTTTAGTCGACATAACATTTTTGACTTTTGGATGAAATTCATCCACCTTTGTCCAGGTTTCAAAGTTGAACTTTCAATTATTTTCTAATTTCATGAATTGTCCTATTCAGAGTTATGTCTATGCGAAGAATCTAAACAATAATTTGTTAACATGTGTCCCTACCTAAAATTATGTGTAGGTTTAGGTTTAGATATGTAGGTCCACTTAAAAATAAGTAGGTAGGTATCTACTTACTAGGCCTACCTATTTCTATAGATCTTCCTAACTTAAACCTATGTAAGTAAGTAGGTAGGCCTAGGTAAATAAATAGACCATAGTGTTACTTAGGCTTAAGGTAGATAAGTAGGTTTTAGATAATCCTTTTTTTCACCACGTGGCCTTTAGGGTTAAACCTTTTTTATTAATTTGTCCTAAGTGCCAACTTCACCTTTTGAAAACACTTGATGCATCAATTTCATTATGTAGTTTACAAATTTAGAAGTTATGACAAACCATATGGGATAAGAATTATAGTTGCACTCTAGTTGATATTTTGTTTCAAATGTTTTGAAGAAAAAAAATAAAACCCTTTTTAATTTGAAACCCCATATTTTTTTCATTTTAAGTCTGTCTTGAGTGATCTAAAAAATTATGGATGCGTTAACTAGTGATTTGCAAGACTTCTTTGAACTCAAAATGCAACAAAGCAATGAGAAAATAATTTAATCTAAAAACTTGAAACTGTGATATTTTGTTTCAAATGTTTTGAAAAAAAAACTTTAAACCTTTATAGTTTGAGACTTCATATTTTTTACATTTTAGGTCCATTTTGAGTGATTTAAAAAACTACGAGCGTGCCAACTAGTGGTTTATAATATATCTTTGATTTTAAAATGCAACAAAACAATGAAAAAATAATTTAATTTCAAATTCCAAAACTATGATAGTTTGTTTGAAATGTTTTGAAGAACATTTAAAACTTCTTTAGTTTGAAACCTTGTATTTTTTTCATTGTAAATTCGTTTTGAGTGATTTAAAAAACTATGGGTACACCAACTAGTGATTTATAATACCTTTTTGAACTTCAATTGCAACAAAGCAATGGGAAAAAAATTTAATCGAAAAATCCAAAATTATGATATCTTGTTTGAAATGTTTTGAAAAGAAAACTTTAAACCTTCCTAGTTTGAATTCATTTATAGATACTAAATTATTTTAAATTAATCATTAATATTAATAAAATAATTTATATCGTGAATAATTAATTATTTTAATAGTTAACTATTAACTAATTAATATTTATTAGTTATCAACCATAATTATATAGTTGGGGTAATCCAACTTATAAACGAAATGAAATTGGATTTTTAATGGCCAATTTTCAGCATATGTTGGTGAATGGCAATGAACCATTTGTCTTCCCATCACAAGTCCAACAAGTTTTCTATTCCAATGATTCTTCCAACCCATGATGGAAGGTAATATTGCATAAAAAGCTATGGAGTAAGCACATGTTCCTAAACACCTATGGGGAATACATTAACACAAATGAATATGGAAATGTGTTGGATGCACGAAGGGCAATGCCAAATGCACCAACCACTCCAAGTAATGTTGGTGCAATATTCCTTTTTAGGGAGGAGTCACTATTACTCAATGAATCAAAGCAACATAACCTTGAAAAAAAATCCCAATGAAGAAATTCTAGGAGGTAGACATTTGTTTCAATAAGTAAGGACATGTCAACTTAATGTTCCACACCTTTTAACCACTCCAATACCATGCCCAATGACTTTAGATGAAGATGTTTGTGTTTTCTCACTTTTAATGTTCTATCACATCTTGACACCATGAAACAAATATTTTTCCAACAAACTTAGGGTTTTTAGTGGCAAGGTGCAATGTAATGCAAGTTATTAACTTCAAGATTAAAGGGTTCTAAAATTACCAAAGTTGGAAACTAGTCACAACAAAATTGTAAAAAAGTCACAATTAAATTGAACCTAAAATAAAATTATAGTTGAACTATAGTGGAAAACATAGAATTATTTCATCCATCCATAAACAAGGTTAACAAAAATAGTGAAGTCATTGACGTGATAGAGGTTAACAAATTTTGAAAGTGGATCTCTCCACTATAGTTTGACTATGAATTTATCAATAAAAATTAAAAATCAATGGTCAATTGGTAACGATGGTCATACACCTACCAACCTAGTTGAAAAATCAATTAAGTTGAGGTGTGAAAGGGGCCACATGGAATTTGTTGAAATAAATATAATTATGCAGTTGAGGGCAAGTTGAGCTTGATATGTATTCGAAAACTAGTTGGTTAGAAAATGCCCTTATTCTCCTAGTGACAAGAAGGTATCAAACCTTACATTCTAAGGGACAAGGGTCATTTCTTATTGTTGTGGCTGATGGTGCCACATAAACAAACAAAAGTATGTCAGATTATGCTCAAAGCTTTTTACAATTAGCAATTATCTCATGGCAAAAATGTGGTTGAAATTATTTTTAGAATCTTTAAAAAGATGTGTAAGGAGTTTTAATTGAACACCGACTTCAATATCCTTTTTTTGTCGAATGTTGTTGTTTGTTGTTACTTGTTACATGACTTGATCCTTAATGGTAGAGATGAGGATGTTTGAACCCTTGATGATTCAATTGGAAGTTGAAAATCATGAACAATTAGCTCAAGTTGTAAAAAAGGATGAAAAAAAATAATACAAAAGTAAGTATTAACATTGATGGTGAACATGTTCTTTTACATGATGATGAGGTTTTTGGAAATACATAATGAATAACTTTAGAACAATATCTTGGAACTTGTAGGCCATGGATTCAAAGATGAATTAGGTTTTATCTTTTAAAGATTACATGAATATGAAAACTATGAATATGAAAAGTTGAAAATTGAAATTGAAAAATGACATACTCTACTTTTTTTCCTTGATGTATGCAGCTCTCTTCATCATCACTAGTAAGAATGTTGGCTTTTGGATTTACATCTTTTGATGAATTAGAAATAATGTTTACTAGTGCTGACATTTCAACTTTATCTTGAATGAAAGTGCGACACATTACGATATTCACCATGTTCTTGCTTGTGTGATGAATCTTCTTGTTTTTTGATTTTAGATATTGCAGATCTATTTTCTGGTTGTGCATTTTTCAGTTTTGTTACATTGTTTTTCAATCTTGAATTTTTGTCACGTTTACACATTCCATCTCATCAAAAAACACTCTGCCATTCTTGTTTAAAGCCTTTAGGATTAGGGAAAACACATTTGACCTCTTGTGCTTAACATGTGTTCCTAGGTGCCAATAATGTTATTCATTTGCTTGCAAGAATTATTGGTGCTGTTGTAGATGAAGAATCTAAATTCATTGTCTTTGGATGACCGTGAGAGGATTCGGAATAATCGTCAAGATTAACAATGTGTTAAATTATCACGGGCACGAAAATAACCAAGTTTACAAGATTTTTTAAATCAAGATGAGAATAAGGGTAGGTCTAATCCCAAATCTAGATCGTGAACAAAAAAAACAAGAACAAGAATATGACAATTGAAAAACAAAAATTCAACAAAATTTTATTACAAGAATGAAACAAGAACATAATAAGGTTGTGATAAGAAAACATACCCAAAACCGATGTTGAATAAATTGAAGGTGATGGAGAATTCTACTTCTATTTATACCCATTGGGCACTTAGCTCAAGGAAGTTTCTTAAAAAACTTGCAATCTACATGTGGCCCATGTTCATCCATGTGCGCCCATGTGCACCCATGTGCACCCATGTGTGAACTATGAGTGCATTAAAACTCAACTATGAATGAACTTATATTTAATTAAAAGTGAGCTAAAATTTAACTAAAAATTAATTGGAAATGAACTAAAAATTAATTAAAAATGAATTGAAGGTTAACTAGAAGTCAACTGAAAGTGAATTAGAAGTTAAGTAGTTTAAGTGAATTAAGACTTAATTAAAAATGAACTAAAAGTCAACCAAGAATTATTTGAAAATGAATTAGAAATGAATTTAAATTTAATTAGAAGCTCATTAAGAGTGAATTGAAATTAAATTAAGAGTTACGTACAAGTTCATTACAAGTCATGGATGAACATTCAAATGAATGATCGCCATGGCATTGGCATCCGTGACATCACCTCCCTTTTTAACGACGAGTTCCATGAGGTTTGAACTTGGGCTTGTTTGGATATCATTAGCAAAACTTGTGAACCTTCTCCATGGCATTTGATATATTTTTCATTAGCTCCCAAGTGTGTTCATTCACATCATACCCATTCTAATGAACAAGATTTGGAGTTGATGATTAAAGATTTTTGAATCCAAAATGTCCTCCACTTCATATTCTTGTTCACCATCGACTTTAATAGGTGGAGGGGGATCACAAATTCAACCTAGAATGGTAGATGTGTGGTAACGTTCCAACAAGGAAACATGAAACACAAGATGGATTTTCATAAAACCTGGAAGTTTGAATTAGAAAACCATGACACTAATTTGTTTCACAACGAGGAATGGACCTAGCCTCTAATGATCCAACTTTTCCAATGGCCTTGTTGTCTTGATATGTTATCATTGAAGCCAAACCTAGTCCTCAACCTTGAAACTGGGTTGTTCTTTTTAGTGTTCACAATCATTTTGCATGTATCGTTTTTGTGTTTTTTCAAGGTTAGATACAAGTTGAGCTCAAACATTTGTTAACCACATGGCTTAATCTTTAGCTACTAGATTCATGAATTTGTTCACACCTTGATTGTCAAACTTGGGGTGCAAACCATGATTTGCAAATAAATGTGTTTGTTGGGTTGATGAATGCATTATGTTGTTGTAATCAAATTTTACCACATGGCCAAAAATTCTAACCAATTATCTTGATGCTAATTGGTTGTGCATTGTAAATACCATTTCGAGACTTTATTGACCCATTCCATTTGCCCATTCGTCTAGGGGTGGAAAGCTTATGACAATTTCACTTTCACACCTAAAAATTCAAAGAGTTGCTTCTAGAACTTGGATGCGAATTGAGGCCCACAATTAGAAATGATATATTTAAGAAGACCATGATACCAAAAAACATGATCAAGGAATTGTTCCTTTGCTAGTTATTATTTTGGTACACAAAATAAAATGAGTTGTTTTTGTAAAATGATACACCACCACCAAGATGGAGTCATAAGAATTAGAAGGTGGAAGGTTCATGATGAAGTCCATGGAAATTGAAGACAATTGGGATGTAGGGATCGACAATGGTTGAAAGAAACCATGAAGGTGATGATGAAGATTATTTGTTTGAACATAAACATCATAAGATCTAACAAACTCTCTCACATATTTCCAAAGTTGTGGTGACTAATAGTCTCAAAACATGAACTCCATGGTCTTGTTGAATCCAAAATGGCCTATAGCTAATGTATTGTGCTTAATTAAAAAAATTTGAAACTATGCAAGGCCATTAATAACATAGAAAAAACCATCATAATATAACAAACCATCTTGAAATTTGAACTTGGCATGATCATTGGAAGAATCTTGGACTTAATGATGACTCCTTAATTGGCCTTGGATGCCACTAGCAAGAGGGTCATTTTTCAAATCTTCATGAATTTGACAAAGAAAGGTTGTGTTATTAGGAATTATTGACAATGTTTGAAGTCGAAGATGTTTAGGTTTGAAATGACATCACATTGTTGTTTGTAAACTACATTTCCTTCCTTAGGCACAAGGTACGAATGACAAAACAATGCATCAAGTTTCCCTTGTTAGCACCCAAGGTGATATCTGATGTCAAATTGAAAGCAAGATAAGGACAATGCCCATCTACCTTGGTGTTGATTCAAAACACAAGTTGTCATGAAATACTACAAGTTTTTATGGTCTGAATATATTATGATTTCATATTGAACTCCTTAAAGCAAATGATGCCACTCCTCAAAGGCATCCACGATGACTATTTTTTATTTGGAATCTTGTAGTTAATTTTCGTACCCTTAAAATTACTTCTCATTCTAAATCACTTTATTATCATTTAAAACTCTATATATGTAATATTCTTCTCCAAAAAAGTTGCAAAAAGTTGCGAGGGACAATATTTTGTAGTCACCTTAAAGAATTGACACCCTAATGTGACCTTGGAAACAAACTTGTAAATATTAAATATGTGTACGTATATATATGTGGTATGTTGTTTTCAATTTACATAGTTATGGGTTCCGTTTTCATACTTTGTTAACTTTCATACTTATGTAATATTGAAGCACATTTTGGGTTACATTATGTGCATTTGTGTAAATTTACATTCCAAAAGTTGAATTGGGTTAATTTGCATTCAATTACTCTCGCACTTTGTGGATGTGCATGTTCTTTCACTTTGGCTATTATAGATAAGCAATAGGTTTATATATATGTATTACATTAGTGTAGGGTTTAGGATGTAAAAATATGCAAATAATTTCAATAGTATAATTGGTAATATGCAATGTAATCATACATATATAAATTGAGATTAATCATGTTGATCATATTAGACAATCCATGTGGCACCCAAACATTATGGCATGTGTTAGTCATGGTTAAACATGTTAGTCATGTCAAAGAAGCCATGTTAGTCATGTTAAACAAGTGATGTGGCATTTCCAGACTAATACATATGTTAATCAAAATCAATCATCTTAGTCAAATTAGACAAGCCATGTGGCATTTTCAAATTGGCACACATGTTAGTCAACGTTAGTCATTTAATCGTATTAAACAAACCACGTGGTAGTTCCAAATTGCCACACATGTTAATAAAAATTAGTCAAGTTAATCATTTTAGGAAAACCATATGGCATTTTTAGATTGGCACACACTTTAGTCAAAATTCATCAAGTTAGTCAAGTTAGACAAGTTGCATGTGGCAATTCTACATTGGCATAATTGTTAGTCAACATCAATAAAGTTGGTCATATCAAACAAGCACCTACAAATAATTGGCACACATGTTAATCAAGTCAGTCATAACAAACATGCCATGTGGCACCCATGTTAGATAGATTCCTTAGCCACTTTAGTCAAAATAAACACTAGACATTTAGTCAAAACAAACACATACTAGTCACCTTTGTGTAAAAAAAATTTAGTTTGTTTTTACTACAACTAGTTTTTTTCATTGTTTGTTATGATTAAAAATGATTAAACTTAGTGAAAAAACCAACATAAGAACACATATTTGTAGTAGTGTTGTTCTTCACAACATAGCAAAGCATGGTTAATGTGATTACAATTCAAATAATGAGGTGCATCTTTTGCCAATCTAACTACTTTCCATTAGAACCAACTCCTAAAAACTCTCAAAGCACGAGACAATTTAACAAATGAGGCAAAAAGGTTTCGTGTAGTATAACCCTAGTTATGAATCTACCTCCATGAAGAAACATCTTTTGAATGACCATGGTCCTAACTTTGCTTCTGAATGGGTTGATGCAAGCTAAGGTGTCTCACTATTGGCATCATAGTAATAGTTTATGTCATGTGAATGTAAATGCAATGGTTAATTTGTATTTTACATGTTAAAGTTTTTGAATAAGGATTT